>Ga0224512_10000808_pt1 | contig 32050 bp, 34 predicted proteins | sample SF_May12_sed_USG_4_FD_169103 | JGI IMG/M metagenome (GOLD analysis project Ga0224512, IMG submission 169103) | Sediment microbial communities from San Francisco Bay, California, United States - SF_May12_sed_USGS_13 | ecosystem: Environmental > Aquatic > Marine > Sediment | place: USA... | reverse complement strand
CAGCACCAATAACTCTGCGCCGTCGACGGCTCGATCCTCGCACCCTGTTTGGGGAGGATCCTGCATGACGGGGCAGGTGGGACCGGCATGGACGTAGCCCGACACCGGGTAGACATCGCCGACCACCGTGGCTTCGCTGGAGCGTTCGCCCGCGCACGCCGCGCCTCCAAGGATGACAAGGAGGGCGATCGACGTAGGGAGGCGAGAACGCATGTTGGTTGGACGCAGGGCGGCGCCGAAGAGTTCCCGGGGCGCGCCGCGGTCAGATTCCAGCGGCGGTTAGCGAGTCCACGACCTTCTGCAGTGCTGCGGTCAGACGGGGATGCTCGACCTCAAAGTGATCGACGGCGTCGCGCAGCTGTTGCACGAGTCCGTCGTGGTGATCCTGTGACACCTCATCGGTTGCCAAGTACTCATCGACCTGCTTGAGCACGTCGTCGGCCCCGCCATTGCCCTGATCCGCAACGTGACGGAGTTGTCGTTTCAGCTCTTCGAGATCGTGTTGCTCGGCCATAGGGACACCGTACTCCTTCGAGGGCGGTGCGTCCGTTTTCGAAAGCTGCCCCCTCCGCCTCGCTTCGCTCGGCACCTCCCCCTCCGGGGGAGGAAACAAGATCTCCACACATCGTCTTTCCCCCCGCAGAGGGGAGTACCCGCCGAAGGCGGGGGAGGGAAGGCTGCGCCTACTTGGCTGCTAGCTGCGCTGCGACAGCTTTCTCGTACACATCACACGCGCACTTGGGCACCGAGCACCCGGCCTCGTATTCATGCTCACGGGCGGGATGCCCACACCCCTCGCACCGCCGCCTGCCTCCGTCTATGGGCCGGGTCGGATCGGGCTTGACTATGAGCGCTCCTTGGCGACGTTCACGGTGAGGTCGCGTCCATCGACGTTGTGGCCGTTGAGCGAGCCGATGGCGGCGTTGGCTTCGTCTGATGTACCCATCTCGACGAAACCGAAGCCACGCGATCGGCCGGTGTCGCGGTCGGTGATGACCTGAGCCTTCCTGACTTCGCCGTGCTGTGCGAAGAGCGTTTCGAGATCATTCGAAGTGGTGTTGAACGTCAAGTTCCCCACATAGAGATTGTTGGACATGGTGTGCTCCTTCCGAAGCTTCGAACCGTCGGGGACTGCGCCCCACTGGATGTGCGATCGGGGAGCCAACGTCGATGTCAGCAAACAAGAACTCGCAAGACCTGCGGTCGTTCCGCCAGACGGAAAAGAAAGCGGAGCGGGCGTTGTGCGCGTCAGGCGCACACTGTGTACTGAACAGTGTAGGGGGTAATGGTGGGTGTCTGTTTGGGTCGGACCCTCTCTATCCCTGTTGCGCGATGATCCGGTGCGAAACCAGGTCCGCCAGCAGCGATGCCACTTCGGTCTGGCTCCCCAGATGCAGGCGTGCGTTGGTGTCTGGTCTACCGATGGCGATACCCACATCGGACGGTTCCAGCGCGGCCCAGGCGTCTTCGTCGGTGACGTCGTCGCCGATGAACACGATCACGTCGGGAGCTATCTCTTGGCGCAGCCGTTGCAGCGCCGACCCTTTGTCGCTGCGAGACGTTGTGAAATCCACGATGAGTTTGCCGTGCACGACTCTGGTGGCCAGTTCGGTGCCGGCCGCCAGGGCCGCCTCGGCTGCGCCGTCCGCCAGCGCTGGGTCGACGTTGCGGTAGTGAAAGGCCGCTCCGGTGGGCTTCGACTCCATGAGTGCCCCCGGATAGCGCGCCGCAACTTCTCCCAGCCGAGCCGCCAGTGCCGTCGCGGCGGGCGAGATCTCTTGGTCCTCCCACTCGGCGCCGTGCCCGCCCACCAGCACTGCTCCCGGGATGGGGCCCATCAAGCGGGCCAGGACGCCCCGAGCCCGGCCGGAGATGATGGCGACGTGCGTGTCGGGAAGGTCGACCAAGTGGCGTAGAGCTGCGATAGCCATCGGGTCGGGGTGAGCAAGCTCGGGATCGTCCACGATGGGGGCGAGGGTGCCGTCGTAGTCGCTCCCCACCAGCAGCACTGACGCCGCAGCTGCCGCTCGGATGGCTTCTTCCATTAGGCGCCGAGATCGGTCAGGCACTTCTGTGCCCAATCGAAGACGTCGTGATTCATCACCTGGCGACGCATGCGCTCCATGCGTTGCCGCTGCTCTTGCTCTGGCATTGCTACCGCTTGCTCGAGTGCAGCAGCCACGCCGTCGAGATCGAATGGATTGACGAGCACAGCTGACACGAGCTCCTGGGCGGCTCCGGTGAATTCAGAAAGCACCAGGACCCCGTTCCCATTTACCCGGCTCGCTGCGTATTCCTTGGCAACGAGATTCAATCCGTCACGCAGCGGCGTGACCGTCATCACGTCAGCCACCGTGTAATACGCCACCAGGTCCTCAAAGGGCAGACTCCGATAGAGGTAGTGCACCGGCACATGTCCAGGCCGGCCATGGTCACCGTTGATGCGTCCCACCATCTGCTCGATCTGGGCACGCATGGAGGCGTAGTCGCCGACTTCCTCCCGCGACGGCACGGCGATCTGAACGAAGACGAACTCGTCGGCGGAGTGTGCTTGGAGGAGCGTCTCGAAGGCGCGCAGCCGGACATCGATCCCCTTTGTGTAGTCGAGCCGATCGACCCCCAGAACCACCGTGCGCTCCGTTCCGAGTTCCTCACGCAGACGGGCCGCCACGTCTTGCACGACGGGCGACTTCGCTGCCTCGATGAACCTTGAGGTGTCGATGGAGATGGGGGCGGTCTTCAAGCGAACGGTGCGCTTCCCAACTCGCAACTGCCGGGTGGCCCCCTCGGCCCCGGCGAACCGCTTGGCGCAACGCGCGAAATTGTGACGTCCCAGTGGTGTTTGGAAAGCGATGACGTCGGCGCCCAGCAACCCATCGAGGATCTCACGCCGCCACGGCAATCGAGCGAACAGTTCAACGGGAGGGAAGGGGATGTGCAGATAGAAGCCGATGGTGACGTCGTCTCTCATCTCGCGCAACATCGCAGGCACCAGCTGTAGTTGGTAGTCCTGGATCCAGGCAACATCACCCGGTTGGAGGGCGGCAGCAGTCTCCTCGGCGAAGCGGCGGTTCACGTCGCGATAGGTCCGCCACCAATGACGGTGAAACTCGGGAACCCGCAGCGCGTCGTGGTACAGCGGCCACAACGTGCCGCTGCAGAAGCCGTAGTAGTAGCCATCCAGTTCTGTTGCCGATAGCGGGACTGGTCGGTTCTCGATGCCTTCGTGGACGAAAGCATCCGGTGCGTAATCGGGGATTCCGGTCCAGCCAACCCATGCCCCGTGCTGCTCCTGCAGGATCGGTACCAGCGCGCTGACCAATCCGCCAGGGCTGATCTGCCACCCATCATCCACCCCTGCGACCGGGAGCCGGTTGGCGGCGACGATGATCCGTTTCGGCAGCTCCACTCCCTCCTCGGGTGTCCACGATACCGGCACCAACGAGTGGGCAGCTGACGGCTGCAGGCGATCCGTCGCAACCTCCACCTATCAGCAGGGATCCTGACTCCGGCGACGGTCTTTCGCGTTTTCCAGCAACACTCATCGTGGTCGAGAGACCGCATACCGCCAGTGGTCGTTCGGCTCTATGACTTAGAGGTTGGAAGAGTTAGGAATGTGTAGCTGACGTGGCTTTCCCATTTCTCAAGAGGGGTGAGACAAACGCCATGGGGCACCAGGGGAGAATGCCGCGGGTCGAGTCGGTGAAGGAGAGAGGGAGTTCGGCGTCGCATCGAGCGGCGCGTTCGAGAGGAGGAGAAGATGAGTCCAAGCACTCGCAAAGCCATCGTCCTGCTGGCGCTAGCCGCGATGGTTGCTGTCGTGCTGCCGGCGATGCCAGTGGGCGCAGCTGGACATGTGGAGATCATCCACGAGTTCGAGTCCAATCTGTTTGCTCCCTGCGGTCTCACCCCGGGCGATGAGTGCCCCGAAGGCGTGGCTGTAGACAAGCGAGGCAACGTGTACGTGTCACTGGATGCGCTAGGCGAGATCCGGAAGTTCACGCCGTCCGGGGAGATGACGACACTGGTTGATTTCGAGAGCTCCGGCGCGCTAGGTCTGGCCGTGGACGCACAAGGCAACGTCTACGTGGCCCGTGAGGACGATCCGAACAACGGTGTATACAAGGTCGATCGAAGGGGTCACGCCGAGCGTTTGCCGGGAACAGAAGCCATCGTGTTGCCCAACGCGCTTGCTTTCGACAAGCGGGGCAACCTGTACGTGAGCGAGACTTTCTCCTTCGATCCAGACACTTTGGAGACCTATGACGACTGTGGTGGAGGGAAGTTCGGAGATGGGGCCATCTGGCGGATTCCGAAACGGGGAGAAACCGAACTATGGCTCCGTGATGAATTGCTGACCGGTCTGTGTCTACCGAACCCGATCCCATTCCCGATCGGTGCCAACGGTATCGCATACCGCCATGGGGCCATCTACGTTGCCAACACAGAGAAGTCCACGATCGTTCGGATTCCGGTCGAAAAGGATGGCAGTGCGGGGACCCCAGAGGTAGTGGCGACGGTCACCGGGTTCGATCCGGAACTTGGGCCACCGGCCCTCGACGGGATCGCGCTGGACGTGCACGGCAACATCTTTGCGGCGGTGATCAACCAGAGTCGGATCGTGCGGATAGGCCACGACGGGAGCGAGACGGATGTTGCGACATCCGCCGATGGCCTCGACTTCCCGGCCAGCCTCGCTTTTGGCACCGGAACGGGAGCTCGCAAGAGCATGTTCGTTACCAATTACGCGATCGGACCTCCACCGGTGGCCACTGGCATTGGCCCCTCGCTGATCGAGATCAACGTTGGCGTGCCTGGCATGCCCTTGCCCTAGGTCGAGCATCATCGGCGTTGCAACAGGACGCAGCGGTCAACCCCAATCGAAGGCACCCCTGGTTCGGTAGGGGTTCCTTCGCGTGGCCTAGCGCGGCTTCGCCGAAGGGGTATTGAGTAGCTACCGTCAGCCCGGAGAGGAGCTGCGTGAGCGACGAACGAGAGATCCTGACCTGGTCCGACTACGGCACCGGCGTGCGCCAGCTGGCGCAGATGATCGCCGATGACGGCTTCCGTCCCGACATCATCCTCGGTATCGCCCGCGGTGGCCTCATCCCCACCGGATCCTTGGGTTACGCGTTGTCGGTGAAGAACACCTACGTCATGAACGTCGAGTACTACACCGACATCGACGAGCGGCTCGAGGTGCCGACCATTCTGCCTCCGTATCTGAACCTGGTCGACCTAGAGCACACCGACATTCTGGTGGTGGACGATGTGGCCGACACCGGACATACGCTGCGAATGGTGCACGAGTTCGTCGCAGGCAAAGTGGCCAGTGCCCGCACCGCGGTTCTGTACGAGAAGCCTCGGTCCGTTATCAAATCGGATTACGTGTGGCGCCGGACGTCCAAATGGATCAACTTCCCCTGGTCGAGCGAGGCGCCGGTGACCGAACCCAAGCACGGCAAGGCGGTCAGCGACGCCTGAGCGGGCGCCTAGGAGCTCTTCTTGCGCCTGCCCCGACCTTTACGAAGCTTGCGTAGGTCGTCCAGCGACCCGCTTTCTTCGCCCGATCGCGGCAGTTTGCGCGTCTGCTTCTCGTAGCGGGTCATCTCGGACCGGCCGGCGGGTTTCTCGTCCACATCGGCCGCATGATCCAGCTCCACAACCTCATCGAGCGGATCATCCTTGGCGGCTAGCACCGCCGCTCTCGCCGCCGACCAATCGAAATCCTTGGCGGATGGCAGGTCTGCGTCCTCGTCGAAGTCCTCATCATCATCGACTTCGTCGTTGGGAACGATCGAGATGATGGCGGCCGATTTCGTGTCGCCGGGCGATGCCTCGGCGGCGTCGCGGTCTTCCTGCTCCCGAGCTCGGGCCGCTTCCTTGAGGGCCTCGGCTTCCGCCTCAGCGGCCGCCTTCAGCTCCTCGGCTTCCGCCTTGGCGCGTTCCTCGGCCTCGGCCTTTAGCCGGGCTGCTTCTTCTGCTGCCTCAGCCTGCAATCTCTTGGCTTCGGCGTCGAGCGCCGCTTTCGCCCGCTGTGCCTCGCTATGCGCTTGATCGATGATCTCTTGGGCCTCGGCTCTGGCCTGTGCGATCAGTGCTGTGGCTTCCTTCTCGGCCTTGGCCTTGTATATGCCCGCTTCGCGGGCCGACTTCTCGTGGATGTCCTTCGACGATGAGGCGCGTTGGTGCTCGCGGGCGCTGGCCCAGGCCTCCCCGGAGATGCGGATGGCTTCGATTTCGGCTTGGTCGAGGATCTTGGCCGATTCCTGCAGGGCCGAGGTAAGGATCTCTTCTGCCTTCTCCTCTGCTTGGGCCAGGGATTTGTCGGCCAGGGTTCCGGCACTCTCGCTCAAAGCCCTCTCTAGGGCGGCGATCTGCAGAGATCGCTGCTCGAGTTCGTCCTCCAACTGGCTAAACGCGGTCTCCAGTTCCTCGAGGAATGCATCCACCCGCGCCGGGTCGTATCCCCTTTTGACCAGCTCAAAGGTGGCGATCTCGCGAAGCGAGCGCGAATTGTCCCTATCGACCATGTGATTGATTCATCGGCTCCAGCTGACCAATGGGTTAGTTGATTCCGAGCCTACCTAAGCGTCTATCGCGGGCGCCAATGGCATCCAGATAACGCCCCGCTGTCACCGGAGTCGCCCGTATCGTGCCCCAATGGATGCTCGTGATTGGGACGCTCGCTACGCCGAGGGCGAGTTCCTGTGGACGGTCACTGCCAACCAGTTCCTGACGGCGATCACCGAGTCGCTTCTGCCAGCTCGAGCTCTTGATTTGGCGTGTGGCGAAGGCCGTAACTCGGTATGGCTCGCTGAGCAAGGTTGGACCGTCACCGGGGTGGACTTCTCTCCCGTTGGGCTGGACAAAGCGAGGTGGCTGGCAGGCGCCCGCGATGTCGAGGTCACCTGGGTGGAGGCCGATGTCTTGAAGTACCAGCCGCCACGCCAGTCGTTCGAGTTGGTCGCTGTTCTGTACCTACACCTCAGCCCGGACGACCTGGCCGTTGTGTTGGGCCGAGCGGCCGCAGCAGTGGCTCCGGGAGGCACGTTGCTGGTCGTGGGGCACTCACTCACCAACCTCACAGATGGGGTCGGCGGACCGCAGGTTGCGGACATCCTCTACACAAAAGAGAGGGTCGAGGCGGGCTTGACCGGCCTGACTATCGAGCGATCGGAGGAGGTCACCAGGGCCGTCGAGACAGTTAGCGGTCCGCGCCCTGCGATCGACTACTTGGTCCTCGGACGCGTCGCCTCCTAGAGGAGCGACTCCAGGTCGAACGACGAGGATGGGTGGCGCAACTTGGCGATAGCCCGGCCCTCGATCTGTCGAACCCGCTCCCTGGTCAGTCCCTGGTTGGCCCCGACATCGGACAGGGTTGAAGGCGGGTCTCCGCCCAGTCCGAACCGCATCTTGACCACCGAACGTTCGCTGTCGTCCAGCATGCCAAGAGCCTTCTCCAGATAGCGACCCCTGGCTGCTTCCTCTGCCAACACGAAGGGATCCTCGGCTTGGCCGTCCTCTATGAAGTCGCTCAGCTCGGCGTCGCCGTCTTCGCCAACCGGACGATGCAACGAAATGGTGTCGCTTGGCGCCTCGATGGCCATCTCGACCCGCTCGAGGCTGAGTCCGCTGGCTGCTGCAATCTCGGCGACGGTCGGTGTGCGTCGCAGCTGTTCTGCCAACGTGATCGACGTCTCCTGAACCGCCCGCACCATATCGACCATGTGCACCGGCAGGCGGATCGTGCGGGCCTGGTTGCCCAGTCCGCGGGTGATGGCCTGTCTGATCCACCACGTGGCGTAAGTAGAGAACTTGAAGCCCTTGCGCCAATCGAACTTTTCCACAGCTCGGATCAGGCCGAGGTTGCCCTCCTGAACGAGATCGAGGATGTCGAGCCCCCGTCCCAGGTAGCGCTTCGAGATGGAGATCACGAGGCGGAGGTTGCAGCGAATGAACTCGGCTTTCGCCTCGTCGCCGGCGTGAACGGCCCGGAAATACTGGGCTTTTCGCTGCGGTGCCAAACGTTGGCCGCCTGCATCCAGCTTGCGCTGGGCCTCCCGGCCCTTCTCGATGGCCTGGGCGAGCCGAACTTCGTCCTCGGCGGTCAGCAGCTCGTGGGTAGCTACTTCTTCGAGATAAAGCCCAACGGTGTCGGATAGCCCAGCGTCGCGATCCGGTCGTGCCAAGTGGCAGCCCCTTCCCTTTTCAGCCCTCTCCTGGGAGGTAAATCCACGCTAACGCCTCGTGTGTTCGATGGCAATGGGACTTATCCACACCTAACCTGTCTCCCCCATGTCTGGCAAACGCGCTGGGAATCGACCCTCGCCAGATGCCGCCCAACTTCGTATCCGAGGCTGGGGCGCGTCTCTCCTAGTTGTTTTCGCCGCGTGCTCTGGTCCCACCTACCTCGTTGCCGGCGAGACGGTGCGCGACCCCGGTCCGCCGCAGCCGATGATCGCGGTGCAGGTGCTTGCAGCCGACGATTCGCGGGCTCTTGCTGGCGCCAAGGTGGAGTTCGACGGAGACGACGCGCTGGCTGATGAGGCTGGTACGGCGCAGGTTGGGTGGTACGACCGTGACATCACGGTGCGCGCCCTCAACCCCGGCTACGAGCCACAACGCATCGAGGTGACCGAGTTCAGCGAGGAGCCGGTGATCATCTCGTTGGAGCCGATCGTCTTGACCGGCCTCGTCGCTTCGGCGAACGGCGGTGTCGTTAGCGGCGCCACAGTCACTCTGGGGGAGCGGTCAACCACGACCGACCAGAGCGGCCGCTACAGGATCTCGGGTGCGTTGCCAGGAGACATGACCGCCAATCGGGCGGCATGGGCCGAAGCCACGGACACCTGGGACGGGCGGGCCGACAATGTCGACTTCGTTATAAAGCCGCTCTCTGTTCAGGCGCTTCGCATCGTTTCGCCCGCGGCTGCCGATGATGTGAGGTGGGCCGAGTTCCTCGAGTTCGCCGACCGTACTGCCGTCAATGCGTTCGTGTTGGACACCAAGGACGAGTCGGGGTCCGTTCACTGGGACGTTCCGGTTCCGCTGGCGAGGGAGATAGGTGCCGTGCGAGTCTTCTTCGACGCCGAGTCTCGCCTGGCGGACATGGCCGAACACGGAATCTATGCCATCACCCGGATAGTTACTTTTCAGGACAACCCTTTGGCCAAGGCGCAGCCCGGGCTGGGAGCAATCAACTCCGACACGGGGGCCGTTTGGCAGACCTTCAGTGGTAATCGATGGCTTGACCCAACGGATCGTCGCACCTGGGAATACCCGATCAACCTTGGGGAAGCGGCATGTGAAGCTGGCTTCGACGAGATCCAGTTCGACTATGTCCGGTTCCCGTCGGATGGTCCGATCGATGCGCTTCAGCTCGACGGCGTTTACGACCAGGCCACCCGGGTCGCCACCATCGCCGCCTTCTTGAGCGAGGCCAAGGACCGTCTCAACGCGCTGGGGTGCGCGGTGGCTGCCGACGTCTTTGCGGTGACGATGTCGTCCCCTGAAGATGAGGGAGTTGGCCAACGCCCGGAGGAGATCTCGGCTGCGGTGGATGTCATCAGTCCGATGATCTACCCCACCCACTACGCCAATGGGTGGTTGGGCTTCGCGGAGCCGAACGATCATCCCAGGGAGGTCGTTGCGGGCTCGCTGGACGACGCTCTGTCCAGGGTCCAAGCGTCCGCCATCATCCGTCCCTGGCTTCAGACGTCGACCTACGACACGCCTGAGATCTCTCTGGAGCTGGATGCCACCCTGGAGCGAGATCTGGGATGGATGCTGTGGAGCTCCAGCTCGATCTTCGATCCCCGGTGGCTCCCGGCCGCCGAGGTGGAACCCGACACGGCCGCAGACACCTCCGCTGGCTGATCTCACCATTGGCTTCGCCCACCCGGCAGCTTGAGGGTCTGAACGCACAGGTAATCGAGTGTCGTCGTTGCCCGCGTCTTGTCGAGTGGCGAGAGCGGGTCTCCATCGAGAAACGAGCGTCGTTCATCGGTCATGATTACTGGGGTAAGCCCGTTCCCGGCTTCGGCGACCCCAACGGCGCGGTGCTGGTTCTCGGCTTGGCCCCGGCCGCTCACGGCGCCAATCGCACCGGTCGCATGTTCACCGGCGATCGCTCTGGCGACTGGCTCTATCGAGCCATGTACCGAGCCGGTTTCGCCAATCAGGAAACCAGCGTTAGCGCGGGGGACGGCTTGAAGCTGAAGGGCGCCTATGTAACGGCACCGGTGCGCTGCGCCCCGCCGGCTAACAAGCCCACTTCGGCGGAACATGACAACTGTGCGCCTTGGCTCGACGCAGAGTTGGACATATTGGATGGCATCTCGGTGGCGGTGTGCCTCGGGCAGATCGCCTATGTGGCTGCCCTGGCCGCCTATCAACGTCGCGGTGTCGCAGTGCCCCGGCCTCGCGTCAAGTTCGGCCATGGAGTCGAGGTGAGGCTGTCTCCGCAGCTGACCTTGTTGACCAGCTTCCACCCGTCCCAGCAGAACACATTTACCGGACGGCTCACCGAGTCGATGCTCGATGACGTATTCCAGCGGGCGAAGGCCCTTGCTTCCCCAAGAACGGCTTAGCGAGGAACGCTTAGAGGACCAGGCCGACCTTTTCGAGAAGGCGAAGCTCGCGTTCTCGTACCTCGATCAGGTAGGGATATGGGTTCACGATCGCACCATGGTGGTGGATCTCGAAGTGGGTGTGGGGGGTGGTCCACTCGGCGTTTCCGCTGTCGCCAACCAACCCGATGAGCTGTCCCGCCTCAACGAACCCTCCAACCTCGATGCTGTCTGCCACGAACTCGCGTGGCCCGACCGAACCGTCGTCGGTGCCAGGCGTGTCGTCGTTGAGGTGCATGTACCACGACTCCCATTCACCTTGATGAGAGATGACGATCCAGTTGCCCGCAGTACTGCCGCTGTCGATGCGTGTCACTACCCCAGAGGCAACCGCAACGACCGGCTGCAGTTTGACCCCCAGCAGGTCGTTGCCTTGGTGAAAGTGCCCAGCACGGGCTTGGCCGAAGTCGTTGCTGAACCTCACGTCGATAGCCGGTTGGGGGAAGTTCTCTATGACGATCTCATCGTGAGCGGCGGCCGGGGAGGCGGCCAGCGCCACCAGGACGAGCGCGATCGTTACAAGTGTTCTCTTCATTGGGGCAGTTACTCCGTAAGAAAGCCGAGCTGTTGAGCCCGGCCGAAGTGAGGGACCGTAGTCCTTCCTCCTGGTTTAGCCAACTTTTCGCGACCGCTTGCATCGGCTGTCGAAGCGGTCCCTGAAGTGATTAATGGTCGATGGATTCAGCATCTTGACCGCACCCACCGCACCGATAGGCTGCGACTTCCGCCGAAGGAGTTCGATGCTTGCCCTTGACAAAGGGACGCTGGAACGCCTCGTGGCAGACACTCCCGATTGGGTCGCGTCGCTGCGCGACGAGGGTTTCCGCCAGTTCGAGGCCATGGAGATGCCGTCCCAGGTAGAAGAGGTGTGGCGCTATGTCGACCTCGATCTAGATCTGGGCGACTTCGCTGTGGCCGAAAAGCCCGGTGCGGCATTGACTCGCGACGAGGCGTTCTCCGCCGGGTTGGGAGACCTGGCCGGTCGAGCCCTCGTGGTGGATGGCGTTCCCATCGAGGTGGTCTCCGATGCTCCGGCCGGGGTTACGTTTGCGGCGATCAGCACCGTTCTCGATGATCCACAGCTTCGCTCGATCTATGGCACCGGCGTCCCGGCTGGCTTGGACAAGTTCGCCGCCGCCCACCATGCATTCGGGGGCGACGGGGTGTTCCTCTTCGTTCCCAAAGGCACCGCCGTGGCCCAGCCCTTCCTCATCGACGTGCAGTCGACCACCGCGGAGTCGGTGTCCTTCCCTCGGATCACGCTTTTGGTGGAAGACGGCGCCGACGCCAACGTGGTGATCCACTATCGATCCGGCGATGAGACCCTTCTGGTGGTTCCTCAGATCGAGAGCAAGGCAGGGGCCAACGCTCGCCTCCGAGTTACCGGGGTGCAGGAATGGGGATCGCGCACCACTGCGATCGCCCAGGTGGCGCTGGCGGCCGAACGAGATGCCACCGTCACTCTGGGGGAGGTGGGCGTTGGTGGGGCCTTGGCCCGCCTTCACATCACGATAGACCTCAACGGCCAGGGATCACGTGGCGAGGTCGACGGCCTCTACTTCGGCGATCGCGACCAGGTGCTCGACTATCGAGCCTTCATGAACCACCGCGCTCCCAACACCACCTCGGACATGTTCCTGAAGGGTGCGGTGGAGGACGATGCCGATTCGGTGTTCACGGGGCTCATTCGCATCGAGCCGCAAGCTCAGAAGACGAATGCCTTCCAGACCAACCGCAACCTGGTCCTTTCCGAGGGCGCGGAGGCACAGAGCGTGCCCAACCTCGAGATCCTGGCCAACGATGTCAAATGTGGACACGGTTCAACAGTGGGCCCGCTCGATCTGGAGCAGCGCTACTACCTCATGAGCCGTGGGCTAGATCGGATCCGAGCCGACCGCCTCCAGGTGCGCGGTTTCTTCGAGGAGGCCATCAGGCGCCTACCCGTCCAGGGGATCGCCGACTCGGTACGAGAGCGGGTCAACGCTAAGTACGTCGCCGCTCAGGAAGAGGGCAGGGTATGAGCGAGCGGGTCAGGGTCTCGTCGCTGGCGGACCTCCCAGAGGGGAGGGGGCTGCGGGTGGAGACGCTGGGACACCGCATCGCGGTGTTTCGGGTTGGGGACCAGGTCTACGCCATCGGCGACCGCTGCTCGCATGCCGAGGCGTCGCTGGCTGAGGGCGAGCTGTTCGGCCTCGATGTGGAGTGCCCCCGGCACGGGTCCGAGTTCAACATCGCCACCGGCGAACCCGGCTCTTTCCCGGCCACCCGGCCGGTACCGGTGTACGACGTGGAGATCATCGATGGAGAAGTGTTCATGACCCTCGATCCCCAGGAGGAAGAGTGAACGCAGCTCTGAGCGTCAAGGGCCTGCGCTCCACCATTGGCGAGCTAGAGATACTGAAGGGCGTCGATCTCGAGGTGCCATTCGGCGAGGTACATGCCTTGATGGGACCGAACGGCTCTGGCAAGTCGACACTGTGTCACACCCTGATGGGCAAGCCCGAATACTTCGCGTCTGGTTCGGCCACCGTTGACGGCGTCGAGCTGTTGGGTACGCCCGTCGACCAGCGCTCTGCAGCCGGGCTATTCCAGACCTTTCAATATCCGGTCGAGATCGCCGGCGTAACGCTATCCGAGCTCCTCGCCGAGATCGCCGACGCATCGGGAAACGGCTCGGCGGATCGGGGCCGCGACGCTGTGGTTCAGCTAGAGATGACCGAGTTCCTCGACAGGTGGGTCAATCAGGGGCTGTCGGGTGGCGAGAAGAAGAAATCCGAGATCGTGCAGCTATTGGCCCGCCGGCCCAAAGTCGCCCTGCTCGACGAGATCGACTCCGGGCTCGACATCGATGCCGTGCGCGAAGTGGCGGCTGCGGTGGAGGGGCTGCGCGATCCAGAGCGAGGGGTGCTGATCATCACTCACTACAGCCGCATTCTGCGATACCTCACGATCGACAAGATCCACGTCATGATGGCGGGACGGGTGGTGCGCGTTGGCGGCCCCGAGCTGGCACAGGAGTTGGAGACCAAGGGATACGACATGCTGCGCGGCGAGCTGGGGCTCGAACCCGCCGAGGAACCTGTCGGCGAAGCGGACCCCTTCCCATGATCGAGGCCGGCTCGGCGGCACCCGAAGTGTCGGTGGTTGGCTTCGACGGGTCGACGGTGCCCGTTGGGTCCGGTCTCGACGGTCCAACGCTGCTCCTGTTCTTCAAGCGGTCATGCATGACGTGTGAGATAGCGATGCCGGTGCTCCAGGATTGGCGGGAGCATGCCCCGGAGGTGCGACTGCTCGGCGTGTCGCAGGATTCGGTGGCCGAGACCGATGAATTCTTCGCAGCGAACGGCATCGAGATGGACGTTGTCTACGACAACACCGAGTTCGAGGCCTCCGATGCATTCGACCTCGATGGGGTGCCCACCCTGGCGTTGATAGAGGATGGCAGAGTGTCGTGGATCTCGGTTGGATGGAGCCGGGAGCAGGTCGACGAACTCGGTTCACGCTTGACCGCCATATCGGGTCGGGAGGTCGAGCTGGAGGGGATCGATGCGTTGCCGCCCTTCCGTCCCGGCTGAGACTCGCTCCACCGCTCCTAGTTAGGAGCGCTACGGTCGCATCATGTCGGTTCAGCTCAACACCATCACCTGGGGCGACGGTGCCCGCTCCGCGCTCCTCCTGCACGGCATCACCTCCAATGCCGCCGGATGGTGGAGGCTCGGTCCCGCTGTGGCCGACCTCGGCTACGCCGTGGTGGCAGCAGATATGCGCGGCCATGGCCTCAGTCCCAAGGACGATGACTACCGCTTCACCACCCATGCCGAAGATGTCCTCGAACTGCGCGATGAGTGGGATGTCGTGATCGGCCATTCGATGGGGGCAGCCGTTTCGCTCATCGCACAGACCGCCCGACCAACCTGGGCCGACAAGCTGATCTTGGAGGACCCGGCCTTGCTGCTCCCCAACCGGGAGTTCGCCACCGCCTGGCTGCTGCAGGATTTTCTCAGCGGCGCCGATGCCGAATCGCTGGCGGCCGCCAACCCTGCCTGGGCTCCCCAAGATGCCCAGACCAAGGCCGAGGCTCTGGAGCAATGCGGGCCGGAGGTGGTGGTGGAGACGCTTCTCCAGAACGACCCGTGGGACGTGCGGGCGCTGGTGGCCGGTATCGAAGTGCCGGTGCATCTGATCGGCGCCGATCCGGAGGGCGGGGCGCTGCTGCCTCCGGCGTTCGGTGAGGAGCTGGCGGTGGCCAACCCGGCGGTCACCTACACCCAGGTGAAGGGGAGCCATTCCATGCATCGCGACCGGTGGGACGACTTCTGGGCGGTGGTGTCGCCTCTCCTGTGAGGCCCTAACCTCGGTGTCGATGAGGACCGAACGCGATTCAATGGGCGAGGTCGAGGTTCCGGCCGACGCCTACTACGGAGCATCCACCCAGCGGGCGGTAGACAACTTCCCCATATCCAATCTGCGTTTCGGTCGGCGCTTCATCTGGGCGCTTGGCCTCATCAAGGGGGAGGCTGCCAAGGTCAATCTTTCGCTGGGGATCATCGATCAGGACAAGGCCGATGCCGTGGTCGCTGCTGCCCAGGAGGTGGCCGATGGTGGACTCGACGATCAGTTCCCGCTCGACATCTTCCAGACCGGTTCCGGTACCTCGACTAACACCAACGCCAACGAGGTCATCGCCAACCGCGCCACGGAGATATTGGGTGGCGAGCTCGGCAGCAAGCTGGTTCACCCCAACGACCACGTCAATCCCTCGCAATCGTCCAATGACGTCATACCCACCGCGATCCACCTGGCCGCCCTCGCCACGTTGCGAGAAGACACCATCCCTGCCCTGACCGCTCTGGCCGATGCGCTCGACGCCAAGGCAGCCGAGTTCGATCACATCCTCAAGTCGGGCCGCACCCACCTGATGGACGCCACCCCCATCAGGCTTGGGCAGGAATTCGGCGGCTACGCATCCCAGGCTCGCAAGGGCGCCCAGCGCCTCGAGCACGCCGCCACCGAGCTGGACGAGCTGGCGCTCGGCGGCACCGCGGTGGGCACCGGTATCAATGCTCCTCCCGAGTTCGCCCCGGCCGTGATAGCCGCCATGGCGCAGCGCACCGGGTGGGCGCTGCGAGAGGCTGACGACCACTTCGAGGCGCAGGGGGCAAAGGACGCAGCGGTCAACGCTTCCGGCGCATTGCGTACCGTTGCCGTGTCGCTGTTCAAGATCGCCAACGATCTTCGTTGGCTGGCATCGGGGCCGCGCACCGCCATCGCCGAGATCAAACTGCCAGAGCTGCAGCCTGGCTCCTCGATCATGCCGGGCAAGGTCAACCCGGTCATCGCTGAGATGACGATGCAGGTGGCGGCCCAGGTCATGGGCAACGACACCGCTGTTGCCTGGGCGGCGGCCAATGGCAACTTCGAGCTGAACGTGATGATGCCGGTGCTGGCTCACAATCTGGTGGAGTCGGCCGAGCTGTTGGCTTCCGCCGCCACCGTGCTGCGCCAGAAGGCGGTCGAGGGCATCGAGGCCGATGCCGAGCGCACCCAGGAGTTGCTGGAGCGCAACATCATCGTGGTGACCGCTCTCGCTCCCAAGATCGGATACGACCTGGCCGCCAAGGTGGCCAAGGAAGCCTTCGCGTCTGGCCGGAGCGTGCGAGAGGTGGCTCTGGAGATGGAGGTGCTACCGGCAGACGAGCTTGACGCCAGCCTCGACCTGCGCGGCATGACCGAAGGTGGCATAGTCGGGTGATCCGGTGGGGGAGGGTCTTGGCCGCAGCACTGCTCAGCGTGTCGTTGGCCGCTCCGGCCGCAGCCGATACGCCAGGACTGGTTGATCCCGCCAGCGGGGAGTGGCACCTCTACACAAAAGATTTCGACCGGGTCCTCTTCACATTCGGCAATCCTGGGGACATCCCCTTTGTTGGTGACTGGGACTGTGATGGCGACGAGACCCCCGGGCTATATCGCCAGTCCGACGGCTTCGTCTACCTGCGCAACTCCAACTCGACCGGCATCGCCGACATCGAGTTCTTCTTTGGCGATCCGAACGACGTCCCGATCGCCGGGGACTTCAACGGCGACGGCTGCGACACCGTTTCGATCTATCGGCCAAGCACCCAACAGTTCTTCATCATCAACAAGCTCGGCTCCAAGGCCGCCGGCCTGGGTGCCGCCGAGCTCGTCTATGCCTTTGGGGACCCGGGGGACAAGCCCTTCGTTGGCGATTTCGACGGCGATGGCACCGAGACGGTAGGCCTGCATCGCGAATCAACCGGGCTGGTCTACTTTCGCAACTCCCACACCCAGGGCAATGCGGATGCCCAGTTCGTCTTCGGAGATCCCGACGACCGGATCATGGCGGGAGATTGGAACGGCAACGGCGTCTCCAGTCCTGGGTTGTATCGCCCCTCCGATCTGACCACTTACCTTCGGTTCACCAACAGCCAGGGACCGGCCGATACCAGCTTCACTTTCGGCGAACCCGATTGGGTGCCGGTGGCTGGCGGATTCGGGACGCTATCGCCCATCCCTCTACTTCGGCTTGAGAGCGTTGGAACCTTCGATCGACCGGTGCTGGTCACTGCTCCAGCAGGCGACGGTCGCATCTTCGTGGTCGAGCAAACGGGCAAGATCAAGGTGAAGAGTGGAGCGTCCGTTTCGACCTTCCTCGACCTTTCGGCGCTGTCGCTCTGTTGCGGAGAGCGAGGTGTGCTGGGTTTGGCGTTCCATCCCGACTACTCATCCAATGGTCGTTTCTTCGTTCATTACTCAGACAACTCGGGCGACACTGTGATCGCTGAGTACAAGGTGTCCGGCGATCCCGATGTCGCCGACCCCGCCAGTGCCCGGGTGGTGCTGACGGCTAACCAGCCCGCTTCGAATCACAACGGAGGGATGATCACTTTCGGACCGGACGGCTACCTGTATATCGCTCTGGGCGACGGGGGAGGGGGCGGAGATCCGTCCGGTAACGGCCAGAACCCCAACACCCTTTTGGGCTCGCTGCTGCGCATCGATGCCGATGGCGCCCTGCCATATGCCATTCCCCCCACCAATCCGTTCGTGTCGGGCGGCGGGGCTCCTGAAGTGTTCGCCATCGGGTTGCGCAACCCGTGGCGCTTCTCTTTCGACGGCCAGAACATCTACATCGGTGATGTCGGCCAGGACCGCTGGGAAGAGATCGATGTCATCTCCACCGCAGATGGCGGTGTCAACCTGGGGTGGAACGTGATGGAAGGTGTTCATTGCTACTCGCCTTTTTCGGGCTGTTCGACAGCCGGTCTCATGCTTCCGGTCGTTGAGTACAGCCACTCCAGCGGCGGTTGTTCGGTGGCAGGGGGCTATGTATATAGAGGTATCGCCATGCCCGGCCTTGCCGGAACCTACTTCTACGGCGACCTCTGTTTGGGAAACATCAAAACGTTCGAACTGGTGGGCAACATTGCCACCAATCACCGCGACCTCACGCTGGAGTTAGGCACCGTTCCCTCGCTCTCCTCCTTTGGTATCGACGGCGCAGGCGAGCTGTACGTAATGAGCATCAACGGCCCCGTATACAAGTTGGTACGCCGTTAGTTGCAGGGCCTTTGGCCGCCATCCACCAACCCCCTAACTTTGGCCTCAAGCGACAGAGAGGCGCGCTATGCCGACGCGCAGTTGGGCAGAGCCGTGGAAGGTGAAGATGGTGGAGCCGATCCACATGACCTCGCCGCAAGAGCGCCAGAAGGCCATCAAGGAAGCGGGCTACAACACCTTCCTGCTGCGGTCGGACGACGTCTACATCGATCTCCTCACCGACTCCGGCACCTCGGCCATGTCCGATAATCAGTGGGCCGGGATGATGCTGGGCGACGAGTCCTATGCCGGCTCGCGCAGCTTCTACCACCTGGTCGAAGCCGTCGAGCAGGTGTATGGCTATCCCGAGCTGATACCCACCCACCAGGGCCGCGGCGCCGAGCATCTCCTCAGCCAGATCCTCATCGAGCCGGGCAACGTGGTCCCGGGCAACATGTACTTCACCACGACGCGGTTCCACCAGGAGTACGCCGGAGGTCGCTTCGTCGATGTCATCATCGATGAGGCTCACCAGCCCCACGCCCTCCATCCCTTCAAGGGCAACATCGACATGGCCAAGCTCGAGGCCATCGTCGACGAGGTGGGGCCAGAGCAAGTGGCCTATGTCTCCTTCGAGACCAACGTCAACATGGCCGGCGGCCAGCCGGTCTCGATGGAGAACCTGCGCCAGGTGTACGAGTACTGCCAGGGCAAGGGCATCCTGGTCATGCTCGACGCCACCCGGGCGGTGGAGAACGCCTACTTCATCCAACAGCGCGAGCACGGCTACGGGGACACTTCGATTGCAGACATCCTCGCTGAGATCTGCTCCTACTCCGACGGTGCCACGGTGTCTTCCAAGAAGGACAACCTGGTCAACATCGGCGGGTTCTTGGCAGTGCGCGACCCCGAGATCGCCCTCAAAGCGCGGGCGCTGCTGGTGGCGTTCGAGGGGCTCCACACCTACGGCGGCATGTCGGGGCGCGACATGGAAGCGCTGGCGCGGGGCATCCACGAGATGGTCGACGGCGACGATCACGTGCGGGCTCGGGTGGAACAGGTTCGCTACCTCGGCGACCACTTGATCAAGGCCGGAGTGCCCCTGGTCGAGCCGGTAGGCGGTCACGGTGTGTTCATCGATGCCGCCGCGGTGTTGGGCCATGTGCCGCGGGACCAGTTCCCGGCCCAGGCGCTGACCGCGGCCATCTACCAGGAGTCCGGCGTAAGGGGCATGGAGCGAGGAGCCGTCTCGGCGGGACGGGACTCGGTCACCGGCGAGAACCACTATCCCGACCTAGAGCTGGTCCGCCTCGCCATCCCGCGCCGGGTCTACACCCAGGCCCACATGGACGTGACAGCAGAGTCGGTGATCGAGGTGTTCGAGCAGCGAGACCAGATCGGCGGCCTCCGCTTCACCTATGAGCCGGACGAGCTTCGCTTCTTCCAGGCCAGGTTCGAACCGGTCTAGGTCTCAGATATCGTTTGGGGTGTGAGCACGCCACAGATTCTGTTCGTTTGTACCGGCAACATCTGTCGCTCGGCCATGGCCGAAGCCATCGCTCGCGACAGATTCGAAAGCATCCACTTCTCCAGCGCCGGCACCCACGCCATCGACGGCAATGCCGCCTTCGGTCACTCCGCCACTGCGGCGTCGGAGATCGGTGTCGACCTCAGCAAACATCGGGCCCAGTTGATCACTGAGGAGATGATGCGCAACTCATCCAAGGTCTACGCGCTCGACGCCGAGCACGTCGACGCCCTGGCCGAGCGGTTCGCCACGTTCGCCGACAAAGTGGAGCTACTTGACCCGGCTGGGGATGGCATCGAGGACCCTTACGGCACCGACCTCGACGCTCATCGCCGGGTGCGGGACCGCATCGCCGCCTCTATCGACGCCCGCACCGAGGAGTGGTCGACGGTATAGAACAACCAATCGTTTGTATACATCTTATAGGTTGTTAACAGCCGATAGGTTGTGTATGCTTGAGAGCATGAGTCGATACGACGCCGCTCCAACGTATGCCGCCGGGTTGATTCGCACGGCGCGGGACATGGTCAACCTCACCCAGCGCCAACTGGCCGATCTCGCCGGTGTTACCCAGCAGGCGATTTCCGCGTACGAGACGGGGCGCAAAGAGCCCACCCTGGCGAAGCTCATGTCTCTGTTAAGGGCTGCTGGACTGGAGCTGCGCGTGCGGGTGGTTCCGCTCGACCGCCACGACGAGGGAGTCGAGGCGTTCATGCAGTCCTTGCCGAAAGCGCGACGTGCCGAGATCGAGACCGAGCGAAGCGAGCGAGCTCAACAAGCGCGGCTGCGCCGGGTCAAGGGCAAGTAGATGCCCACTCCAGATGTCGACGTCGTCGGCATGCTCGAGGTTCTCGATCGTCATCGAGTTGACTACGTGGTGATCGGGGGGCTCGCCATCGAGCTTCACGACGTGGCCGTCCCGCCAACCCGCGACGTCGACATCACGCCGGCAACGGCGCATTCCAATCTTCTCCGGCTAGCAGCGGCCCTCAAAGAGCTGGAGGCACGATTCCGAGTGCCGGACGGACCACCCGCTGGTGTTGAGGTACCGGGTGGCATAACGCCCGAATGGCTGAGCGGCATGGTCACCATCACCTTGGTGACGGCCGCCGGTCCGCTTGATCTCAACTTCGTGCCGGACGGCACAACCGGATACGCCGACCTTGTGGCCGGCCATGTGGAGCTGGAGTTCGACGGTCGGAGGGTGCGAGTGGCCAACCTGGAAGACGTTGTGCGCTCAAAGGAAGCAGCTGGCCGTCAGAAGGATGTTCAAGTGCTGCCAGCACTTCGAGCTCACCTGCGCCGCTCTACCTAGGCAATGCTGGTCCGCGAGCTGGCGAGCGAGAGCCGGTGTGCAGCACTTACAGCGCGGCATCGCGGTCGTAGAGCAGCACCCCCATCCCCCCTCGCTGCGCTCGGGGTACTTCCCCCGCAAGGGGGAGAAGGGAAGGAGGGGATGGCGACCGCTACCGCGAATGTTCGGCGCGCCTTCATCTCCGAACGCGATTGACACCCTCCCCTTACCCCTCCCGCGAGCGGGAGGGGAATCCTTCTCGCTAAGCGGCCGAGTGCTGGGTGAGGACTTCTTCCAGCGCGGTCCAGGCCAGGTCGGCGCACTTGATGCGGACCGGGAACTTGCGCACGCCCTGCAGTGCTTCGATGTCGCCCAGCGCCGCTCCGGGGCGATCCGGGTCGATGCCGGGGTCGCCGTCGGTGATTGTCATCATCGCCTTGAAGCGACCCACCAGCTCGCGTACTTCGTCGGCGGTCATGCCGATGATCTTGTCGGTCATCATCGATGCCGATGCCTGGCTGATCGAGCAACCGGAGCCCGAGATGGCGGCGTCGGCCACGGTGTCGTCGTCCCAGCGCAGCGTCAGCAGGAGTTCGTCACCACACGATGGGTTGACGCCTTCGACCTTGGCGTCGGCGTTCTCGATCTCGCCCGGATGGCGCGGCTTGCGGTAGTGATCGAGGATCACGTCGCGATACAACTCCTCAACTGACACCGAACACCTCCCTGGCTCTGTGCAGTCCCGCCACCAGGGCGTCGACGTCGGAGTTGTCGTTGTAGACGTAGAAAGAGGCCCTGGCGGTGGCGGGGACTCCAAGGGTCTCCATCAACGGCTTGGCGCAGTGGTGGCCGGCTCGAACCGCGATCCCTTGCTCGTCGAGGATCGTCGCCATGTCGTGCGGGTGAATGTCCGACAGAGTGAAGCTCACGGCCCCGCCTCGTTTGGAGGTATCGCTCGGGCCGTAGATCTTGATATCAGGAACTTGCTCCAGCTGCTTGAGCGCATAGCCCGTTATCTCGACCTCGTGCTCTCGCACTGCATCCATGCCGATCTTCTGCAGGTACTCGACCGCGGCGCCGAACCCGATGGCTTCGGCGATGGGAGGGGTGCCAGCCTCGAACTTGTGTGGAACCTCGGCCCAGCGGGACTCATACAGCTTGACGTCGCGGATCATCTCCCCGCCTCCCTCGAACGGCTCCATCTTTTCGAGCAGCTCGGGCTTGCCCCACAAAGCTCCCACTCCGGTTGGGCCCAACATCTTGTGAGCCCCGAAGGCGAGGAAATCGGCTCCCATCGTCTGCACATCGCATGGGAGGTGCGGCACCATCTGGGCGCCGTCCACCACCACGATGGCACCGACCGCGTGAGCGGCCGCCGCCACCTTCTCGACCGGACCGACCGTTCCCAGCACGTTGGACATGCCGGAGATGCCGACGATCTTGGTAGAGGAGTCGATGACGGATTCGAGGTCGGAATCGTCGACCAGGAAATCCTCGGTCATCGGCAGGTAGCGCAGCTTGGCTCCGGTGTGGCGCACGATGAGCTGCCAGGGGACGATGTTGGAGTGGTGCTCCATGCCCGTGAGCACGATGGTGTCCCCTTCCTTGAGGTTGTAGAGGCCCCAGCCATAAGCGACAGTGTTGATGGCACTGGTGGTGCCTCGCTGGAAGGTGACCTCTGCCGGCGAACCGGCGTTGATCAGCTCGGCGATTCGGGCTCGGGCGCCCTCATAGCGGTTGGTGGCGTCTTCGGCGATGGCGTAGGCGCCGCGATGGACGTTGGAGTTGGCGGTGCGGTAGAAGTCGTCCATGGCATCGAGCACCTGGACCGGCTTTTGGGTGGTTGCTGCCGAGTCGAGATAGACCAGCGGCTTGCCGTTCATCTCGGTGCTCAGGATGGGGAAGTCGGCCTTGATATGTGACAGGTCGCTCATACCGGGGCCCCCTCCTTGAAGGCGTCGTAGCCATCCTCTTCGATGCGCTTTGCCAGCTCGGCATCGCCGGTTGCGACGATACGTCCATCGACGAACACGTGCACAACGTCTGGCGTCAAGTAGTCCAACAGGCGCTGATAGTGGGTGATGACCAGGAAGCCGCGTTCCGGCGACTTCGACTTCTCGATGCCCTGGGCAACTGTCTGCAGGGCGTCGATGTCGAGGCCGGAGTCGGTCTCGTCCATGATCGCCAGCTCCGGCTCGAGGATGGCGAGCTGCAGCACCTCGTTGCGTTTGCGCTCACCGCCCGAGAACCCCTCGTTGAGGTAACGGTCGGCGAATTCCGACTCCATGCCAAGCTCCTTCATGGCGTCCATCACCTGGAGGCGCAGCTCGAGCACCGTGTATTCGGTGCCGGTGCGAGCCGACAGGGCGGCGCGCAGGAAGTTGACGACGGTTACCCCCGGGATCTCTTCTGGGTACTGGAAGGCCAAGAACATGCCGGCCTTGCCCCGTTCGGTTGGGGTCCACAGAGCGATGTCCTCGCCCCGGTAGTGGACGGTTCCGCCGGTGACCTTGTAGGCAGGATGGCCCATCAACACGTTGGCCAGGGTGGATTTGCCAGATCCGTTGGGGCCCATCAGGGCGTGGATTCGGCCGCGGTCCACCGTCAGCGAGACGCCTTTGAGGATCTCGGTGTCCTCAACGGAGACGCGCAGGTCGTCGATGACTAGCAGGGGAGCATCAGGCATGAACTCAGGTTAAGGGTGCCTGTCCATGTAAGGAACGGGCAAGTTGGCACGAAGATGGCGGCGGCCTACGCCCCCAGGGAGTCGAAGACCTCCTCGAACTCCTCCAGATCGGGGCCGGAGAAGTGCTGCATGTAAAAGCGCTGCACGCCCACGGAAGCGATGTCGTCCAAGACCTGGCGGATGGCATCCGGAGTGCCAACCGGGATACCGGCGTCCTTCCAGACCTTTTCGTGCTCGTCTGGGGTGCGGTCGCGTGACGCCGCCGATGCCGCCAGCCGACCCTGGTAGGCGGCTTGGTCGGGACCGGTTAGCACAGGGCTGGCCACGCTGAATTTGATGGCGTCGGGGTCTCTTCCCGCCTCCTCGGCGGCAGAGCGCACCTTGCCGATGCGGTCGGTGAGGGTGGCGGGGTCCTTGATGCCGATGTTGAACTCGTCGGCGTAGGTGCCGGCCAGCCGCGGAGTCTTGTTGGGCCCCGACCCACCAACCACGATGGGCAGGTCACCGGTTGCCTTGGGGCGAACGTCGATCTGGTCGAGGTTGTAGTACTTGCCCTTGAAGCCCTCCGCGCCGTCGGCGAAGGCGGCGCGCAAATACCCGAGCGTCTCCTCGAGGCGGTCGAAGCGCTCGGTCATCGGCCACAGCTCCATGCCAAAGACGTCATGCTCGAGCTCCATCCACCCCGTCCCCAGCCCGAGGCGGAAGCGCCCACCCGACATCTCATCGAGGGTGGCGGCCGACTTGGCGATGATGGCGGGATGGCGGAAGCTGATGGGCGTCACCATGACTGCAAGCTCGATGGATTCGGTCTCCAGCGCGATGCCGGCCAGCGAGGTGAAGGTCTCTGTCACGTGGGGCGTTTCCCGCGAGGAGAACACGTGGTCGGCCCTGGCGAAAACATCCAGGCCTCTGGCCTCGGCCCATTTGGCGGCGCCCGACAGTTCGGCGTAGGTCATGCCCATCTGCGGCTCCATCATCAATCCGAATTCCACGGGTCTCCTCGCCGTCGCCGACGCAGGCTAGGAGTCCTGAACGCACTAGCTTTTGCGTGGATATGGACTTCGCCTTCTCCCCAGAACAGAACATGCTGCGCGATTCGGTGCGCGGGTTCCTGGAGGCCAAGGCGCCGGTCTCTCGGGCCAGGGAGCTGATGGAGACCGATGAGGGCTTCGACCCCGACCTGTGGTCCGAGATGGCGGCGCAGGGCTGGCAGGCCATGCACATCCCCGAGGAGTACGGGGGCGCCGGTTTCGGTTACGTCGAGCTGATCGTGCTTATGGAGGAGATGGGCCGGGTGCTGTTGGCGGCTCCCTTCCTGTCCACCGTTGCCCTGGGGGCCAACGCTCTTCTGGTGGCCGGTTCCGAAGACCAAAAGAAGCAATACCTGTCTGAGGTGGCATCGGGGGAGCGCCGGTTGGCGCTGGCCCAGGTCGAGGCGTCGGGGAAATGGGACGAAGCGGGCATCGAGATGACCGCCACCCCCGATGGGAGCGGATGGCTGCTCAACGGGACCAAGCGATTCGTTGTCGACGGACACACCGCCGACACGCTGATCGTTGCTGCCAGGACCAGCGCCGGAGTGTCGCTGTTCTTGGTCGATGGCGATGCCGAGGGGGTTTCTCGCACCCGACTCGAGACCATGGACATGACCCGCAAACAGGCCGAGGTGATGTTCGATGGAGCCAGGTCCGACGAGATGATCGGTGCAGACGGCTCGGGCTGGGCGACGCTGTCCAGGGTGATCGACCTGGCATCTGTGGCGCTGGCCGCTGAGCAAGTTGGAGGCGCCGAGCGATGCCTGGAGATGTCGGTCGAATACGCCAAGGAGCGCATTCAGTTCGGTCGGCCCATCGGTTCCTTCCAAGCCGTAAAGCACAAGTGCGCAGACATGCTGGTTCAGGTGGAGTCGGCCCGTTCGGCTGCCTATTACGCGGCGTGGGCCGCTTCGGAGGACAACGAGGAGCTGGCGATCACGGCTCCCCTGGCCAAGGCATATTGCTCGGAGGCCTACTTCTTCGCGGCGTCGGAGAACATCCAGATACACGGGGGGATCGGCTTCACATGGGAGCACGACGCCCACCTCTACTTCAAGCGGGCCAAGACCTCCGAGTTGATGTTCGGTGAGCCCAGCTACCAGCGAGGGGTGCTGGCGGACCGCCTCGGTCTATAGCGGTTAGGCCTCCGGGGGCGGTTCCTCGGTCAGGGGCTCGTCCCGCCCGGCGACCAGCGCCGCCGCGAACTCGCCCACCGCGACCGAGTAGTCGGCCACGCCCTGTTCATTGGTCAGCTTGACATAGAGCATCTCGGTGGAAGGTCGGTAAACCGCCACCGTGTCGTCACCATCCCCGTCCCAGTCGCCTGCCAAGATCTTGTCCCCGGCATCGCCGTAGAAGAACTCGGACTCGGCAGCACCTGCGGAGTGTGAGTTGGAGAAGTAGACGAATCCGGTGTCCTCGCGGTGGAGGCCGATGGTGTCGATGCCGTCGCCGTCGAAGTCGCCCACGAACGGCTTGTCTCCCGGGTTGCCGAAGAAGTAGTCGATGTCGGCGATGCCGGTGCCAATCGAGTTCTTGATGTAGACCTTGCCCTCGTCCTGTCGGTAGATGGCGAGCGTGTCGCAGCCGTCTCCGTTGAAATCTCCCGCCAGCGGAATGTCGCCTGGGTCGCCGTAGAAGTAGTCGACGTCGGCGATGCCCTGGGTGTTGGAGTTGCGCAGATACATGAAGCCGTTCTCTGGCCGGTACATCGCCGGGGTGGCGACGCCGTCGCAATTCCAGTCGCCCATCAGTGGTACGTCACCGGGGTTGCCGTAGAAGAAGACATCGACGTCGGCGCTGCGAGCGACGTTGCGGTGCAGGTAGTAGCCGGCGCCCGACGAGACGAACGCCACGGTGTCACACACCGCTTCGTCCGAGCAAGGCGGCTTATCTGGCCCCAGGAACGGCTCGGCGAGTCCGGTGGCTGCCTGCAGATGGGGGTAAGGGTTGATCGCGCCGTACTCGGGGTGGTACAGCTCGAAGTGCAGGTGGGAACCGGCCAACTCGGCGTTGCCGCTGTCACCAACCCAGCCGATGATCTGGCCGGCCTCGACGTGGACACCCCGGGCAATGCCGTCTGCGAACCCCCAGCCGAGCCCATCGTCGGTGCCGGGAGTGTCGTTGTTCATATGGATGTAGGTGGTGGACCAACCGTCGTCGTGGTTGAGCTCCATGTCGCAACAGTTGCCGCCCAGCTCGTTGTGCATCCAGCCGACGGTGCCGGCGGCCACGGCCACGATGGGGACCATCTTGTCCGCCATGATGTCAGTGCCGAGGTGCACCCTGCCACCCGAGCGGGGGGCATGCCAGGTGTCGGTGTAGTGGTTGTCGCCGGACACCGGGAAGTACATGTTGTAGATGGGAACAACGGGTTCGGGCACCCCATCGTGGTCGGCGGAGGCGGGGACCACGGCAAAGGATCCAGCCAATAGGGCCAGGGTCAGGACGACACCGATTCTCCGCACTCAAGCTCCTCGTAGCTACCTCCTGTCCTTCGGCAAGGGAGAACGCGAAACTTGACTGCTCTCAGTGACTAATCGAGAAGTGGTCCGCGGCTAGGGAGCTAGTGACTCGAAGGCGGCAGCAAGTGTCTCCACTCCGAGTTCTCCGGCGGCTCTGGCCGCCACTGTTCCGTCTTCCGAGACGAATACCCAGAACGGAAAAGCCGTGCCGCCGAAGGCTTGCATCACGGATTGCGCCTCGTCGTCGACGACGATGGGCGGGGTCCAGCCCTCCCTATCGAGCCATGCGGATGGCGGGTAGTTGGGGCGGGTGTCGTCCATGGCGGTCGCCACCGACACCAGGCGCACGCCGTCTGGGGTCGCTCCGGCGTCGATCCACTCCTGGACCGCGGGCACCTCCGCTTGGCAATGGGAGCACCAATGGGCCAAGAACACGATCGCCTGCGCCCCGTCGTCCGGGCCGATCGATACCGCGTTGCCTTCGAAATCGGCCCCGGTGACAGACGGGATCTGGACACCTATGGCTGGGTCTGGTCGTTGATTTAGCAGTGGAGCGAGCAGAGTTCCGGTCACGCTTGGGGTGCCGACCTCGGCGCCGGCCAAGACGTCTGCGTCCTCAAGCGCAATTGACTCAGGAGCGAGCGTTGTTGTGGTCGTTGCGGTGCTAGTCGTTGCCAAAGTTGTGGCGCTTGTTGCCGAGGTCGAGGTGGAGGTCGAAGTGGAGGTGGCAATGCTTGTTATCGCGGCATCGTCGCTGCACGCCGTGGCTGCCAGCGCAAGCGCAACGATCAGAATTGGTCCCCGGCCAGCTCGGTTAGGGCGGCCGCCCAGCCTTGCAGGAGTGACCGGCAAGCAAGAGTTCAAAGCATCTCCCCTCCCCCGATCCTTCTCAGCCAGACTCTACACCAGCGTCCGGCGCGGCCTGGTGGCCACCTCCCTCGCTATTTGATAGTCGCAGCCCTCCCTCAAGCGACCCGGAGGGTCCTCGTATGTAGGAGCCCTACATGGGCAAAGCTCTCAGTGGCTAATCGAGAAGTGGTCCGCGGCTAGGGGGCTAGTGACTCGAAGGCGGCGGCCACCGAGTCCACCCCGAGCTCGCCGGAGGCTCTGCCCGCCACCGTTCCGTCTTCCGAGACGAATACCCAAAATGGGAACCCCGTGCCACCGAAAGCTTGCATCACGGATTGCGCCTCGTCGTCGACGACGATCGGCGGCGTCCATCCCTCCCTATCGAGCCAGGCGGACGCCGGGAAGTTGGGTCGGGTATCGTCCATGGCGGTCGCCACCGACACCAGCCGCACGCCCTCTGGAGTTGCTCCGGCATCGATCCATTCCTGGACCGCGGGCACCTCCGCTTGGCAATGGGAGCACCAATGGGCCAAGAACACGATCGCCTGCGCCCCGTCGTCCGGGCCGATCGACACAGCGTTGCCGTCGAAGTCGGCCCCAGCGACCGAAGGTATCGGCTGGCCGACGGCCGAGTCAGCGCCTGCGCCCAGCAGGGGAGCAAGCGGGTCCCCGGTCACTGCCGGAGCTCCGAACTCTGGCGCGGCGTCCTCCAGGCTTCCGAAACTAAGGACCATGGCCACCATCAACGCCACGGCCAAGACGCCGCCGGCTATCCAGCCGATGGGAAGCTTCTTCGCCGGCGTTGCTTGGGGGGGCTTATTGGTCCGGGATTTCGTCGCCATGGGGCGTCCTTTCGATCGAGTAGAGCAAAGCTATAACGGCCAAGAATCCCATCAGGGCCATGAAGGGTATGGAGAGAAACTCCCAGCGCCATATGTAGGGGCTGGAGCAAGGGATGCCGGTTCCGCAGGCGCCGCCTTCCAGCGACGGGTACCACTGGATCAGGTAGTGGTACCCAGCGATGAAAGCCCCGACGACAGCGAGGGGTACTGCATATATGCGGACCGCCACATCACGGCGCAGAGCCGCGATGCCCAAGACCACCACCAGGGGATACATGGCGATGCGTTGGTACCAACAGAGCCGGCACGGCTCCAGGTTCGCGATATCGGAGTAGTAAAGGCTCCCCAGGGTGGCGGTGGTGGCGATGACCCATGCAAAGCTCACCGCCCAGGGCTTCATTGACACCTTTATCGAATCCTTGAGTCGGGCAGCACCTGCACTCGCAGGCGCCAGGAGCCAGGTGGCGCTCCAGGCAAGGAAGATCGCTCCAGCCGCCAGGCTGAGGACGGCGAAGAACGTCGTAGCTGTTCGCATCAGCCCACTTTCGGGTATTGGCGGTGCACCCTCAAGGGGCCACAAGGCCCTGCCGATACAGTCATATGGCACCACGCAAAGCCACACCCGTGGTTTTCTACAACGGGCAGCCTGTACCTGTCGACGGCTGGTACGTCGATACCCATGGGCACCAGGTGTTCTTGTCTCAGGGATCATTGGTACCGATCTGTCCTCACCAGGGCCCGGCGACGGTCATGTGGCGATTGGTGCGCCAGGTAGGCGACCACAGGTAGAGCCATCCAGGGGTGTCGGTAGCATCCCCCTATGAGCCTGCTCGCTATAGGCGTGGTGCTGTTCGGATTCTTCCTCCTCATCGTGGCGGCGATGGTTTGGCAAGAGACCCGTCGACATCCCGACCTCAGCGCGGTGTACGTGATAGAAGAGGCCGTGCCCTTCGTGTTCGCAAGGTTGTCCGATGGAGCCATGTCTCGGCTCGACACCGACGACGTGTTGCGGATACTGGAGTGGGAGGTCCGCTACCTGCAAGGCCTCGATGTTCCTCGCGACCACAGCGAGAACCCATCGCCGGTAGCAGGTAGCGACGATGCCATCGTCTACATCATTGGGAAGACTTCCGGTGCCGGGTACGACTATCGGCTCGAGGATGTGATCGAGGTTCTCCACTACGAGCAGAGCTACCTGGTGGACATAGGGGCCGTGGGCGATCCAGTAGAGGAGGCGACGTGATGGTCCGCTGCGGCGCTTGCCGCACCGAGTTCGATGCGCCGGGCGAGGGGCGCCACGCCTGTCCCACTTGTGGAGCCATAAACCAGGTGAGCGCGGCTCCTCGGAGCACTGACGAGGCACCGTCCCCGACTCCGCCGTCGGCCGCCCCGCCCGCGGCGCCGTCGACTCCCACGAGTCCGATCACACCAGGCGCGCAAGGCGTCGTTCCGGAGCCACCTGGCATCCAGCCAGAGGCCGCCGCCCCTCCCAACGAGGTGCAGTGCAGCGAGTGTGAGTTCGAGTTCTTCGTTGGTGACATCGAGGTGGCTTCCTGTCCCAACTGCGGCACAGAGGTCAAGGTGTGACCACCCCCGACAAGCGCCACACCACGTTGTCATTCCGAGAGGTGCCGGAGATGGGTGCGCCGTCGACTGTCAACGAGGGGCTGGAAGACCCGGGTATCTACCCATATACCAGGGGCATCCACGAGAGCGGCTACCGCGGCAAGCTCTGGACCATGCGCCAGTTCGCCGGGTTCGCCTCGGTGGTCGATACCAACGAACGTTTTCGCCACCTGCTCGAACAGGGCTCGGCCGGTCTGTCGGTGGCCTTCGACATGCCAACCCTGATGGGCTACGACTCCGATCATCCCTTGTCGTTGGGAGAGGTGGGCAACGGCGGCGTGGCCGTGGACAGCGTTGCGGACACCAACGTGCTCTTCGGCGACATCCCGTTGGACGAGGTCTCTGTCTCGATGACGATCAACGGCCCTGCCCAGATCCTGTTGGCCTTTCTGCTCGTCACGGCAGAAGAGCAGGGTGTCGATTGGAAGCAACTGCAGGGAACGCTCCAGAACGACATCCTCAAGGAGTACATCGCCCAGAAGGAGTGGATCTTCCCCGCCGAGCCCCATATGAGGCTCATCACGGACATGGTTGAGTTCTGCACAGCCGAGGTGCCGCAGTGGAACACCATTTCGATAAGCGGGTATCACATAAGAGAGGCCGGCGCCAACGCGGTGCAGGAGCTGGCATTCACCCTGGCCGACGGGTTCGCCTATGTAGAGGCCTGCCAGCGGCGGGGGATGGCCGTCGACGAGTTCGCTCCCCGCTTCAGCTTCTTCTTCGATTCAACCATCGACTTCTTCGAGGAGATCGGCAAGTTCCGCGCCGCCCGTCGGATCTGGGCCAAGTGGATGAAGGAGCGCTACCACGCCGGAGACGAGCGATCGCTGAAGCTGCGGTTCCACACCCAGACCTCCGGCATTTCCCTCACCATGCAACAGCCCAACAACAACGTGGTGCGAACCGCCCTGGAAGCCTTGGCTGCGGTGCTTGGCGGGACGCAGAGCCTGCACACCAACGCGCTCGACGAGGTCTATGCCCTGCCCACCGAGCGGGCCGCCGAGATCGCTTTGCGAACCCAGCAGGTAATCGCTTTCGAGAGCGGAGTTACCGACACGGTGGATCCTCTTGGCGGCTCGTGGTTCGTTGAGGAGATGACCGATCGCATCGAGAAGGAGGCGGAGGCACTGCTGGCCGAGATCGGTGCCATGGGCAACGGGTCGATGCTCGATGGCGTGTTGGCCGGCATCGACGAGGGATGGTTCCAATCCGCCCTGGCCGACTCGGCCTATCGCTTCGAGAAAGCTCTGGCTTCGGGCGAGAAGACGGTGGTTGGGGTCAACGCCTTTGAGAGTGAACACGATCAGGATCTCGAGATCCTGCGGATCGGTCAAGAGGTCGAAAAGGGCCAGCGAGCGTCACTACGGAGGCTGCGCTCTGAGCGCGACCAGGACGCGGTGGACAAGGCGCTGGCAGCTTTGAGCGAGGGTGCTCGGGGCGATACCAATCTGATGCCGCTGTTGATCGACTGCGCCAGGGTTCGCTCCACCCAGGGGGAGATGACCCAGGCCCTCAAGGACGTGTTCGGCGGATACCGG
>Ga0224512_10000807_pt1 | contig 32119 bp, 32 predicted proteins | sample SF_May12_sed_USG_4_FD_169103 | JGI IMG/M metagenome (GOLD analysis project Ga0224512, IMG submission 169103) | Sediment microbial communities from San Francisco Bay, California, United States - SF_May12_sed_USGS_13 | ecosystem: Environmental > Aquatic > Marine > Sediment | place: USA... | reverse complement strand
CATCGCATCGATATCGGTGGACTCGCCCCTGTAAATCTGCTGCATCCTCTCTGCCACCGAGGGCAGCGACGGTAACTTGATGCTGTTATCCATCAGGTTACGGTACAAATGGTTGACAATGGAATTGTCTTCGTCTGCATCGTCGGTGAACAACGAGTGTACGCTGATATCGTCGGCCGCGACGCCCGCCAGTTGCGTGAAATCGGCGAGCTTCTGACCGTCTATTTTCACGTAGTTTACCGGTCCCAGGGCCTTGACGTCATAAATGCAGGGCCTTAGCTGCGCAACCGGTTTCATTTCGCGGCCGGGGTCGGCGCTAGCTACCCTGGTTTTGCCGTCTCGAGCGATCAGGGAAACGCGGCCGTCGAGGATATAAAGAGCTTTTTTTTCGGTAGAACCGGTCTCGATCAGCAACTGGCCATCACGTGCGCTCAGGATCTGTAGCTGGTTGGCAAGGTTGATCAGGTGAGCGTCCGACAAATCGGCGAGCTGCCTGATGCGCCGCAGGGTCGAGACATCCGGCAACCTGGTATCGTTCGCGACGGCAGATTTGCGTAGTTTTATCATTCAAATTTTCTGACTGGTCTACCGCGATCGCCGCCAGCGTAATCCCCGGCGCCAAATTCAGGCTGAGTAACCCTGACCCTAGTCGGACTCAACGACCCGCCTGGCACCCCTCCGAGGCCGCATCAGGCGCGGCGCACAGGGGGATTCGAGCAGAAATTCGAAGCATTATCGCAGATCCTGATGCACCGGATCATGATGGCGTTCACTATTTTATTTCCTCGCCCGATTTATACCAGCCCAATCGCTTATGCAGAGCGACGACTTCGCCCACCAGGATTAACGTGGGTGCACGCACCTCGTGTTCGGCGATTATTCCCGGCAGCGTGTCGAGGTCTCCGATGAAAACCCGCTGTTCCGCCATCGTGCCTTTTTCGATCAGCGCTGCGGGCGTATCGGCAGCGCGCCCGTGTGCTTTCAACGAGCCGCAGATTTGCTCGACGTTTTCGAGCCCCATGTAGAATACGACGGTCTGGTTGGCATGGCTCAGCATTTCCCAATTGAGCTGGTCTTCCCCTTCGCGCCGATGACCAGTGACGAAAATACAGGCCTGCGAATAATCTCGGTGTGTCAACGGAATACCGGCATAGCTGGCGCAGCCCGAAGCCGCGGTTATGCCCGGCACCACCTGGAATTCTATATTCTCGTCGATCAGCTCGGCAATCTCCTCGCCGCCGCGCCCGAAGATGAAGGGGTCGCCCCCCTTTAACCTCAGCACACGTTTACCCTCCTTCGCCAGACGCACCAGCAGCTGGTTGATATTTTCCTGCGGGATGGCGTGGTTCGACCTGGCCTTGCCGGCGTAGATCTTCTCTGCATCGCGGCGCACCATGTCGAGAACCGGCGCGGAAACCAGGCGGTCGTAAACCACTACATCAGCCTGTTGCATCAGGCGCGCCGCCTTGAAGGTAATCAGGTCCGGGTCGCCTGGACCTGCACCGACGAGGTAGACCTCGCCCCGCACCGCATCGACATCGAATCTTGCAAGCTCCTGCTGCAGGAGCTTGTGCGCGTCCTCGCCGCGGCCCGCAAAGACGAGCTCGGCTACCTGTCCGTGGAGAATGGATTCCCAGAATCGCCGCCGCGAGTCCACGTCCGGAAGTGCCCGTTTGACCGCTTCGCGATTTTCGTCGGCGAGCTTCGCAAGTTCGCCGTAGGCGCCGGGAATGCAGCTTTCCAGCTTGGCGCGCAGCATCCGCGCCAGCACCGGCGACACGCCGCCCGTCGAAATCGCGATCTGGACTGGATCGCGGTCGATCATCGACGGCATTATAAAACTGCAAAGGTCGGGATTATCGACCACGTTGACCGGGATATTACGCGACTGGGCCAGGTTCGAAATTTTCGCGTTGACGTCGGCGTCGTCGGTCGCGGCAATAACGCAAACGACATCGTGCAAATCTTGCTGGAGGAACTCGCGTTGTTCGAATTCGAGTCGGCCATCTGACGCCATTTCGCGCACCCGATCTCCGACTTCGCTGGCAACTACCCGCACCCGGCCGTTTGCCCTCAGTAACAGCTCGGCCTTGCGCGCGGCGATGGCGCCGCCGCCGACGACCAGGCATCGCCGTTCGCTGATATTGTAAAAAACGGGTAGAAATTTCATCTATTCACAATCCTCTACGCCGATTATATGCCGCCCCCTCGGATTACTGAATCTTCACAATGGGGGATAAAAAAAGCCCGCGTAGGCGGGCTTTTCAGCAAGTAGTCGCGGAGCGTCTACCGATTTTTCTGACGATAATTTTCGATCGCCGCCGAGATCGCATCTTCGGCCAGCACCGAGCAGTGGATCTTGACCGGTGGCAGCGCAAGCTCCTCGGCGATTTGCGTATTCTTGATTTTCGAGGCCTCGTCCAGGCTCTTGCCCTTGACCCATTCGGTTACCAGCGAACTGGACGCAATAGCCGAGCCGCAGCCGTAGGTTTTAAACTTGGCGTCCTCGATAATACCGTCCTTGCCGACCTTGATTTGCAGTTTCATTACGTCGCCGCAGGCCGGGGCGCCCACCATGCCGGTACCGACCGACTGATCGTCTTCGATAACGCCAACGTTGCGCGGATTTTCGTAATGATCGAGTACTTTTTCACTGTATGCCATTTGTTACACCTCTAGTTTGCAGCGCCTAATGCGCCACCCATTCAACAGAATTCAAATCTATACCGTCTTTGTACATATCCCAAAGCGGGGACAAATCGCGCAGCTTTTCCACCGCGGCACGCACCAGCTCGATCGTGTAGTCGATTTCTTCAGCGGTGGTGAACCGGCCGATGGTAAAGCGGATCGAGCTGTGCGCGAGCTCGTCGTTGCGGCCGAGGGCGCGCAGCACATAGGACGGCTCGAGGCTCGCTGAAGTGCAGGCGGAACCCGACGACACCGCGAGGTCGCGCAGCGCCATTATCAGCGACTCGCCCTCGACAAAATTGAAGCTGATATTCAGGTTGCCGGCGATGCGATGCTCCATGTCGCCGTTGACATAGACCTCTTCCATGTCCTTGAGGCCGTCGTAGAGCCGGTCGCGCAGCATGCGAATGCGCTCGTTCTCGGTCGCCATTTCTTCCTTCGCAATGCGAAAGGCCTCACCCATACCGACGATCTGGTGGGTCGGCAGCGTGCCCGAGCGCATACCGCGTTCGTGGCCGCCACCGTGCATTTGCGCTTCGAGACGCACGCGTGGCTTGCGCCTGACATAGAGCGCACCGATGCCCTTGGGACCATAAGTCTTGTGCGCACAAAAAGACATCAGGTCCACCTTCATTCTTTGCAGGTCGATATCGACCTTGCCGGTAGACTGCGCCGCATCGACATGAAAAATGACCCGGTTTTCGCGCGCGATTTCGCCGATTGCCTCGATATCCTGGATCACACCGATTTCGTTATTGACATGCATGACCGAAATCAGAATCGTCTGTTCGGTGATCGCCGCCTTCAGCTTGTCGAGATCGATAAGACCGTTTTCCTCGGGATCCAGATAAGTAACCTCGAACCCTTCCCGCTCCAGCTGACGGCAGGTATCGAGCACTGCCTTGTGTTCGGTCTTCACGGTAATGATGTGATTGCCTTTCTTGCGATAAAAGTGAGCCGCACCCTTGATAGCGAGGTTATCCGCCTCGGTTGCGCCACTGGTCCAGACGATTTCGCGTGGATCGGCATTCACCAGGTCGGCGACATTCTTGCGCGCCTCTTCCACGGCCTCCTCGGCGCTCCAGCCGAACTTGTGGCTGCGCGATGCGGGATTGCCGAAGTCGCCCTCGAGCGTCAGGTAATGCGCCATCTTGTCGGCGACCCGCTTGTCAATCGGTGTGGTCGCGCTGTAATCGAGGTAAATCGGTAGTTTGATATGGCTCACTTAACTCTCCTTCTAGGCAATCGCCCGGGGACGATTGATAAAACGTCCGTACTGGATATCCTGCTTCTTCACCAGTTCGCTAATATCGGGTCGGTTGACGTATTGATCAAGCTTGATATCACTTAAAAATCGATAAAGGTTGCAGGAAAGCTCGAACCAGAGCTGATGGGTCAGGCATTTTTCTCCCTGCGAGCAATTACCCTTGCCGCCGCACTTGGTCATGTCGAGTTTTTCGTCTACCGACGCAATGATGTCGGCGACCGAAATCTGTGCGGCGGGACGCGCCAGCCGGTAACCACCGCCGGGACCCCTGACCCCTTCGACCAGGCCCCCTTTACGCAGTTTCGCGAACAGCTGTTCGAGATAGGAAAGAGAGATACCCTGGCATTGCGATATATCCGCAAGGGTTAACGGGCCGACTCGCTCGTGCAACGCGATGTCCAACATCGCGGTTACCGCATAACGGCCCTTGGTAGATAAACGCATGAGAAAATCCGTAATTCCTGACTAATTTAGTCAGGAATTATATCGATGCCTCGGTTCACGTCAAGGTGTATTTGGAAAGGCTTTGATAGAATTTCTTTAATAATTCAATTTATGAAGTTAATTAATTTAATATCAATGACTTATAGAGATTAGTTAAAGTTAAATATTGCCTGTCTTCAGATGTCGCATCGGATGAAAGTAATGTCCCTGGTAAAGGCAATAACCAAGCCATTTGTACAGGAAACGATTCATCAGCCACTTTTGCTCGATCATGTCGGCGAGGTAAAGCGAACCCCTGCTGCGCGAATGCAAATGCTGCACCTCGACGACGCGCGCATCGTGATAAACCTTGAGGTGCAGATCGGGTTCGCATAACGTCCTGCCATCGTCGCCAAACTGGTAGGTCATGCGCAGCATCGTCGTGTACTTGCAGCGCTCGGTAATCGACAGGAACAGGTCCTGGTGTTCCGGCACCGATGAAATCATTTCGTCGGCAACGCAAAGGTCCGGAGCGATAATGCGCAGGCGTAGATAGTTTTGCTCGTAGAGTTCCATCAAACCCGCGAAACTGCGCGCATTGATACACCGTCCCTTTCGGACAGGTGCGAGATCAAGCAACACTGGCGCGCTCCATGCTAAGCAAAACGTAACGCAATTGCCGGTAAGACTGGATCGATTCGAAGCGATCGGGGTTCAATATCAGAGTCCTGTTTTGGTGTTTGTCTATGAGCCTAAGAATAGCAAACCACCGGGTGGCGTAAACCTTGTATTTATAATAAAAATATGGTTGACCAGCCTGCTCGAATTCGATCGATTCACCCCGCGGATCCGGCTTCAGGCGCGCGTATCCCTGCCGCATCAACACCCTGGATTCGCGCAGCGCTAACAGGCCCGTCAACGCCACCGCGGCCAGCGTCATCGGTGCGGGTTCGATATATATCGCCATTACCAGTCCCGCGAGCCCGTGACCGAGCAACAGCAGAACTAACTGTGCTGTCGAAGGACGAATATCGAAGTATTTCTGCACACTAACTTTCCCTGTTATGCTTTTCCCGACATGCCGCGCAGAAAGTCTATCAACTTCGCCTGAGCATCATCCTGCGCTCGTCTGCGTCCGAGCAGCAGGCCGTAAAGTTCTGGATCCGGCAATTCCAGCAGGTCCCTGAAATGCGACTGGTCTTCACTGCTGGCAGCCTCGTAATGCTGCTCCAGGTAGCGGCTCATGACCAGGTCGAGCTCTTTCATGCCGCGACGGCATAGCCAGCGTAAGCGCGATAGTTCCGACACTGCGGCGCCAGCTCCGGGGTTAAATCTTTCGCTGCACCATCAACTTCTTGGTGGCGGCGATCGCCTTGGCCGGATTTAACCCCTTCGGACATACCTTGGTACAGTTCATGATAGTATGGCAGCGATAAAGTTTAAACGGATCCTCGAGGTCGTCGAGACGCTCGCCGGCTGCTTCATCGCGACTATCCACGATCCATCGATACGCGCTAAGCAGCGCCGCGGGGCCGAGATAGCGATCGCTGTTCCACCAGTAACTCGGACAACTGGTCGAGCAGCAGGCACACAGTATACATTCATAAAGCCCATCCAGTTTCTCGCGGTCCTCGCGTGACTGCAGCCGCTCGCGGTCGGGCGGCGCCGGGGTATCCGTTTTCATCCACGGCTCCACGGAGGCCAGCTGAGCGTAAAAATTCGTCAAATCCGATACCAGGTCCTTGACCACGTGCTGATGCGGTAGCGGGTAGACCTTGACGTCACCCTTGATCGCCGCGATCGACTGCGTACAGGCGAGCGTGTTGCCACCGTCTATGTTCATCGAGCAGGAGCCACAGATCCCCTCGCGGCAGGAACGTCGCAACGACAGCGTGGAATCCATTTCGTCCTTTATCTTGAGCAGCGCGTCCAGCACCATCGGGCCGCAGTTGTCCAGATCCACCTCGAAGGTGTCGGTGCGCGGGTTTTCGCCGCTGTCCGGATCGTAACGGTATACCACGAATCGCCTGACATTGGTGGCGCCATCGGCTGCCTTGAAATATTTGCCCTTCTTGATCACGGAGTTCGCGGGTAAAGTAAATTCGGCCATCTTGATTAATTCCTTACCAGTCTAGTAGACACGCTTCTTCGGCGGGATAACGTCGCACTCGTTGCTCAGCGTGAACATGTGTACCGGGCGATAGTCGAAACTGACCTGCCCTCTTGCATCGATCCAGGACAGGGTATGTTTCATCCAGTTGTCGTCATCGCGTTCGGGGTAATCCTCGCGCGCATGCCCACCCCGACTCTCGGTCCTGTGCAACGCGCTCTGAATCGTCGCCTGGGCCTGTAGCAGCAGGTTTTCGAGTTCCAGCGTTTCGACCAGGTCGGTATTCCAGATCAGGCTTCGATCGTTGACGCCCACGTCCTCGAAGTTGTCAAAGATAGCGTTCATCTTGTCGACCCCTTGTTGCAGCGAGTCGCCGGTGCGAAAAACGGCCGCGTGTTTCTGCATATCGCGCTGCATGTCGTTCCTGATTTTCGCGGTTGCGGTCGCTCCCGAGGCGTTGCGCAGTCGATCGAACCTTTCGAGAATGCCGTCGCAGGCGTCGGCAGCCAACGGTTTGTGAGAGGCGCCTGGCTTGATGGTTTCGGCGGCCCGCAGCGCGGCGGCGCGACCGAACACGACGATATCGAGCAGCGAGTTCGAACCCAGACGGTTGGCGCCATGCACCGACACGCAGGCGGCTTCACCGATAGACATCAATCCCGGCACGACAGTATCCGGATCACCGTCCTTTAGCGTTACTACTTCGCCATGATAATTGGTCGGGATCCCGCCCATGTTATAGTGCACTGTCGGCAGCACCGGGATCGGTTCCCGCGTGACGTCGACGCCGGCAAAAATTTCGGCCGATTCGGAAATGCCCGGCAGCCGCTCGTCGATAACCTCGGCGCCGAGGTGCTCGAGGTGTAAATGGATGTGGTCCCTGTTGGGACCGACACCGCGGCCCTCGTTGATTTCGATCGTCATCGAACGGCTGACCACGTCGCGCGAGGCCAGGTCCTTGGCATTCGGCGCATAACGTTCCATGAAACGTTCGCCGTCGGAATTGGTTAAATAACCACCCTCACCACGCACGCCCTCGGTGATCAGCACACCGGCGCCGAAGATTCCGGTCGGGTGAAACTGGACGAATTCCATATCCTGCAGCGGCAGGCCGGCGCGTGCTACCATGCCGCCGCCATCGCCGGTACAGGTGTGCGCCGACGTGGCCGAAAAATACGCGCGCCCGTAGCCGCCAGTGGCGAGCACCACGGTGTGGGCGCGGAAGCGATGCAACTCACCGCTTGCCAGGTCCCAGGCGACCACCCCGCGACAGGTTCCATCGTCCATGATCAGATCGATTGCGAAATACTCGATAAAAAACTCGGCCCTGTGCTTCAGTGACTGTTGATACAGCGTGTGCAAAATGGCATGCCCGGTGCGATCGGCTGCGGCGCAGGTACGCTGCGCGGTGCCCTCGCCGAAATTGGTTGTCATGCCACCGAACGGACGCTGGTAGATCTTGCCTTCCTCGGTGCGCGAAAAGGGCACGCCGTAATGCTCGAGCTCGATGACCGCGGGTACCGCCTCGCGGCACATATACTCGATCGCATCCTGGTCTCCGAGCCAGTCGGAGCCCTTGATGGTATCGTACATATGCCATTGCCAGGTATCGGGTCCCATGTTGCCGAGTGACGCGCTCATGCCGCCCTGAGCAGCGACGGTGTGGCTGCGGGTCGGGAAGACCTTGGTGATGCACGCGGTCGACAGACCGGCCGCGGCCATGCCCAGGGTCGCGCGCAAACCGGCACCGCCGGCGCCGATGATTACGACGTCATAGGCGTGATCGATTAGCTTGTACTGTTTCGTCATTGCTTAAGCCCCAAAATAAATTTTCAGCACCGAAATCACGCCGATGATGCCAAGCACCAGGCAAAGTAAATTCGACAACAGTAATACCACCGTGCGCGTCGCGTGCGACGCTACGTAATCCTCGATGACGACCTGCAGGCCAAGCTTGGCATGATAAAAAACGGAAGCTACCAACAGCACCAGCGCGACGGTAACCGCAGGATGGCCGATCCACTCGACCAGCGTGGCATGATCGACGGGCATCGCCGCAAGGCTGAAACCGGCCCACAATACCAGCGGTATCAGCAGCAACGAGGTCAGGCGCTGATGCCAGAAATGCGAGGTGCCGTCTTTGGCAGAGCCCAGTCCCTTGACCCTCGACAGGGGTGATCGCAAGTCAGCCATGGCTCTACCCTACCCCCGCAACCACCCAGGTTGCCACGGTCAGTATCACGGCGAGAGCAATCGCGAGCTTGGCGGTCAGGTCGACGGTATCAAGCTCGAATCCATAACCGGCATCCCAGAACAGGTGTCTGACGCCGTTACAGAAATGGAGGTACAGGGAGAATATGAAACCAGCCAGGTAAAGCTGGCCGTACCAGCTTGCGAGGTGCGGCACCAGCGCCTCGTAGGTCGCAGCACCCTGCGCCGCCGCGGCCAGCACCCAGACCATGACGATACATCCCAGGGCAAGAATTACGCCGGTGATGCGATGGGTGATCGACAGCAACCCGGTAAGCGGCAGTCGATAAATCTGCAGGTGTGGAGACGTAGGATATTTGTTTGGCGACATCTATGGTTACCTTGAGTTTAGAGTTAAATTTCGAACAAGCCAGTCAAGCGTCAAAAGTCGATACAGCGACCGTTTTTTTCCCAGTCACCGTAACGCGTCGGCTCCTTGCCTTGCGGACCGCCAAACTCTTCGGCTTGCTGACCCTTTTCGCCTGCTTGAGCCCCGTCCTCGTCGGTACCCGGGGTTTCATCTGTTGATTCTGATTTCTGTTCGGACATCGAAGCTCGCGTCTCTATTTTTGTTTGCGCGATATATTAACACAGGAAAATACGCAGGCGCTCGCAAAACCGATCGCTGCACACCCGGGCGGCGATCTTGGTGCCATGACAAATAAACTACTTGTTTAACAACTGGGGGATCAGTTGCTGATACGGTACGTAACCATTGAACATTGCGCCATCGCTCGCGAACAAAGCAGGCGTGCCGGTTACGCCGATACGGTTGCCGAGCAGGTAACCGTCGTCGACATAGCTTGCGGACTCGCAGGTTTCGGACGAAGACAGCGAACCCGCTTGGACTTTCTTGGCGATACTCATCGCCCTTTGCTGGTCGTCGGCACACCAGACCTTCTTCAGGTCGGCATAGCCGGGCCCGCGACTGCCGCCGCGAGGATAGGGATAATAATGTACCGAGATGCCCGCTTCCTGCAGATACTTCACTTCTTTATGCAATTGCTGGCAGTAGCCGCAACTGGTATCGGTGAATACATTCAGTACCGCGAGTTCCTCGTTTTCGGCGGGAAAAATGATTTGCTTGTCCTCGCCGAAATCGGCGAGTTCTTCGACCACCAGCTCGCGCCGGCTCAATTCGGTCAGATTCCGTGCGGTTTTCAGATCGACAAGGTCGCCGATAAAAACATAACGACCGCCGTCGATCAGGTATGCAAACTTGTTGCCGAAACGGGTCTGGTAGACCCCGTCGACACCGGTCTCCTGCGCCGGCTCGACCTGGTCGGTGCCGAGACGCAATTTGAGCAGTTTGGTCATGTCCTCGGCGGATTCATCGCCAGCGCGGGCCGAAGAGAACAACAACAGCATCAGGATACTGGCCGCCAGGGCCCGGGGGATCAATCGAGTCATGTTTAATCGTAGTGTCTGAAATTAATGATATTAGTCTAACTATGCGCTATTAAGTTCGTTTTTGCCAGATCAGGATTCGATTGTTTGCCGGCATCGGGACGTCCTCGACCAGTTCGAGGCCCGCATTTCGGGCGAGCCCGTCGAGCCATTCGAAATCCCTGATCCCGCTGGCGGGATCGCGTGCCCTGAGCATCCGGTCGAATCGTGCATTGCTTTCGGAGGTATAGCGCCCCTGGTAATTAAACGGGCCATAGACCGCAAACACTCCGCCCGCCCTCAGGCAGCGGCCGACACCGGCGATGCTGGCGACAACCGCGGGCTCGCCCATGATGTGGAAGCAGTTGGCGGAGTAAACCATGTCATAATCGCGCTCTGGCCAGTCCCCGAGCACGTCGAGCGCAAGCGGCGGTAACAGGTTACCCGGGCCCGATTCCTCGATCCAGGCCTCGATACCTGGCAGGTTCGATTCGAGATCCGAGGGCTGCCAGCTGACCGCGGGCGACTGGCTCGCAAAAAAAACCGCGTGCTGACCGGTACCGCTGCCGATTTCGAGCACGTCTCCGTTCAGATAGGGCTTGATCACTTCGTGAATAACATGCTTGTTCTGTTCGGCAGACTCGGCGTAGGGGCGGCTCAAGATTTTATCTCCTGGTTGCGTTTGCGCAGACGCTCGAGCTTTTCCGCGATCCTGATCTCGAGACCCCGATCCACCGGGTGATAATACTGCCGGCCTGCGAGCGCTTCCGGAAAATAGGTTTCACCCGCGGCAAAGCCGTCGTCTTCATCATGCGCATATCGGTATCCCTCGCCGTAACCATGGTCCTGCATGAAGCGGGTGGGCGCATTGCGCAGGTGCATCGGCACCTCGAGGCTGCCCGACTGGCGCGCGTCCTCCATGGCCAGCTGGTAGGCCCTGTAAACCGCGTTGCTCTTGGCGGCACAGGCGAGGTAGACGATTCCCTGGGCCAGCGCGAGCTCGCCTTCGGGGCTACCTAGCCGCTCGTAAGTCTGCCAACCATTCAGGCACAGCTCCAGACCGCGCGGATCGGCGATGCCTATGTCCTCGACCGCCATGCGAACCACGCGCCTGGCGATATAGGCCGGATCGCAGCCGCCGTCGATCATCCGACAAAACCAGTACAGCGCCGCATCGGGGTCCGATCCACGCACCGACTTGTGCAGCGCCGAAATCTGTTCGTAAAAAAGATCGCCTCCCTTGTCGAAACGTCGTGGGCCCTGCTGCGCGATCTCTGCGACCAGGTCGGCATCGATATTACCGTCTTCGACCAGGTCGCTGATGATCTCGAGGTAGGTCAGCGCGCGGCGGGCATCACCATCGGCAACCTGGGCGAGCAGCTGGCTGGCCTCGGCATCGATACCGAGGCCGCGTTCGCCGAGGCCAAATTCGCGATCCTCGAGCGCGCGCCTGACGACGCCTTCGATGTCTTCTGTCGAGATCGGCTTGAGCACGTAGGTACGAGTGCGCGACAACAGCGCGTTGTTCAGTTCAAAGGAAGGATTTTCGGTGGTGGCACCGACGAACAGGATGGTGCCATCCTCGATGAACGGCAAAAAACCATCCTGTTGCGCCTTGTTGAAACGATGTACTTCGTCGATGAACAACACCGTCAGGCCCTGGTGGTGACGCGCCTGGTCGATAGACGCGCGGATGTCCTTGACCCCGGCGAGCACCGCGGACAGGGTGATGAAACGGGCATCGGAATACTCGGCGATCAGTCGCGCGATAGTCGTTTTGCCAGTGCCCGGAGGCCCCCACAGAATCATCGAGTGCAACCTGTTGGCCTCGATCGCCTGCCGCAGTGGTTTGCCTGGTGCGAGCAGGTGCGACTGGCCGGCTACCTGTTCGAGCCTGCGCGGACGCATGCGATCAGCCAGCGGCCTGAATCCCGACTCAGCTTCGAATAAATCGCTCATGTCGAATAACCGGGCTTGCTGCTATGTCAGCCGCCGACGCCGTAAACGTCCACCCCGGGAGGCGGCACAAATTTGAACACGGCGGGATTATGCACAACCCCGACACGCAGGTTTTCGAACACGATTTGCGTGCTCTGGCCAAATTGATCCTGCAATTCCATGGCGCGCACGCTGCCGTCCTCGAGCCCGATAAAGATGCGGTTATACTCGAGGTCGGTCGCCTGCGGCTCGAGCTCGACCCAGTAAAGAAACTTGCGCTGTCCGACCTCACGCACGACGAATTCCCGGGTGACGTCGGATTTTTTCATCAGGATCATGATCGGCGCATTGGAAAGGCCCGCATCCATCGGCTTGACCGTAACCTGGTCGAGTTCGACGTCGTATATCCACAATTCCTTGCCGTCGGCAATAATGCGCTGCTCGAAGGGTTCGAGGTAAATCCAGGCAAATTTACCCGGCCGCTGCAGCGCCAGCGTGCCGCGAGATTGCTGGACGATTTTCTTGTCTTCGTCGCGCAGCGTCTGTTTGAAATCCGCGGTGAGGTTATCCATGTTCTTCAGCGCCGCGCGCAGGCGTTGCGTGGCATCCTCGTCGTCGGCACCGGCCGGTGCCACCGTCAGGGCAAGCAGTAATATCAGGTATTTCATATTCAGTCCGCAGGTGGAGGTGGTGGCGCCAGCACTTCCCGACTACCGTTCGACTGCACCATCGAAACCACGCCCGCGGCCTCCATCTCCTCGATCATGCGCGCGGCACGGTTGTAACCGATTTTAAGGCGTCGCTGCACGTAAGATATCGACGCTTTTCGCGTCTCGGTAACAACCGCGACGGCATCATCGTAAAGCGGGTCGGCCTCGTCACCATTGGAATCTCGTGGCGCCTCGCCCGGCAAAACTGCCGCGGTCGACTCCTCAAGGACATTCTCGATGTAATTTGGTTCGCCCAGCTTCCTGATTTCGTTGATCACCGCGTGCACCTCGTGATCGTCGACGAAGGCGCCGTGTACTCGCTCCGGCACGCTGGTGCCCGGTGGCAGGTACAGCATGTCGCCATGCCCGAGCAGCGTTTCCGCGCCCATCTGGTCGAGGATGGTGCGCGAATCGATCTTGGACGACACCTGGAACGCGATGCGCGTCGGTATATTCGACTTGATCAGGCCGGTGATGACATCGACCGAGGGCCGTTGCGTGGCCAGCAGCAGGTGAATTCCCGAGGCACGCGCCTTTTGCGCGAGCCTTGCGATCAGTTCCTCGACCTTCTTGCCGACCACCATCATCATGTCGGCGAACTCGTCGACGACAACGACGATATAGGGCAGGGTTTCGAGATCCTCGGGCTCGGCATCGGGATTCAGCAGCAATTGCTTGCGATCGAACAGCGGATCCTTGATCGGATGACCCGCGGCGAACGCCTCCCTGATCTTGCGGTTGTAGCCCGAAATATTACGCACCCCGAGCGACGCCATCAGCCGGTAACGCCGCTCCATCTCGGCGACGCACCAGCGCAGCGCGTTGGCGGCCTCCTTCATGTCGGTCACCACCGGCGCGATCAGGTGCGGGATGCCCTCGTAGATATTGAGCTCCAGCATCTTCGGGTCGATCAGGATCATGCGCACGTCCTCGGGCGTCGCCTTGAACAGGATGCTGAGCAGCATTGCGTTGATCGCAACCGATTTACCGGAGCCGGTGGTACCGGCAACGAGCAGGTGCGGCATCCTGGTCAGATCGGCGACTACGGCCTCGCCGCTGATATCCTTGCCCAGCGCCAGCGTCAACGGCGAGGCGGCCTGATCGAAGGCCTTCGACTGCACGATCTCGCTCAACGCGACCAGTTCGCGGTTTTCGTTCGGAATTTCGAGTCCCATGACCGACTTGCCGGGGATGATTTCGACGACGCGAACGCCCGTGACCGACAGCGAGCGCGCCAGGTCCTTGGCCAGGTTTGAAATCTGGCTGACCTTGACCCCCGGCGCCGGCAGAATTTCGAAGCGTGTGATAACGGGCCCCGGGTGCACTGATTCGACCTGGATCTCGATACCGAAATCGAGTAGCTTCAGCTCTAGTTGCTTCGACATTGCCTCGAGCGAGGACTTGCTGTAACCCGCAACCCGGGGCTTGGGCCTGTCCAGCAGCGCCAGCGGGGGAATCGTGCCTTTGCCCTTGCCACTGGTCTTGAACAACGGGATCTGCTTTTCTTTTTCGACACGCGGACTCGGCTCGATCTGCTCGACCACCGGTTCGATCTTGAGCGGCTTACGCTGCTCCTGTTTCTGCTGTCGGACCTGGAAAACCTGCTCGCGTTCGTTGCGGTTGCGATTTCCCTCGACCTTATCACGCATCAGGTAGTAGCGATCGATAAGCCGGTCGAGCAGCATCAGCGTGTACTTGCCGGTATTGTCGACCAGGGCAAGCCACGAAAGCCCGGTAAACAGTGTGAGTCCCGCGAGAAACAGCGACAGGTGCATAACGGTGGCGCCGACGAACCCGAGACCCTGGGAAAAATAGTTCCCGGTAATCTGTCCGAGGATGCCACCCGCGTCCAGCGGCATGGTGCCGGGCGCAACCGAAAAATGCATGCTCGACAACGCGCAACCGGAGATCAGGGTCAGCACGAAACCGCTCCAGCGGATTACCAGCATCTGGTACTGATCCTCCGCGCTCAGGTCACGGGTCTTGACCAGAATCATGCCGTTGTATATCAGCATGATGGGCAGCAGAAACGCTAGAAAACCGAACAGATAGAACAGCAGATCGGCAATCCATGCGCCGGCGGTCCCGCCGAAGTTGGAAACGTCGCCGTGACTGCCGCTGTGCGACCAGGACGGGTCCAGCGCGTCGTAGCTGAACATCGCCAGCAGGAAATAGCCGGCTAGCGCGAACGACAGCAACATGCCTGCCTCGCGCAGGCGCTGGCTAACCTGCCCGGCAAACATCAGTTTTCTGTGGTGCTCGTCCGAGCGTGATTTGGGTCTAGCTTGCGCCACCTGAGATACAGCCTCGCATAAAATCGCTTATTTTACATGATCCGCTCCGCCATGAACCAGAATTAATCCCATTGAAAAAAACCTGCCCGACAACCATATAGTCACGGCGCAGATTTATCTTTACTATTGGCGTCTTTTTCCAGCCCCAGATCCTGAGAGTCAACAATGCCCGATCCAAAACACAGCCGCGTCATTATTCTCGGCTCCGGCCCGGCCGGTTACTCGGCGGCGGTTTATGCCGCGCGCGCAAACCTGAAACCCACGGTTATCACCGGTGTCGAAGCAGGCGGGCAGTTAATGACGACCACCGACGTCGACAACTGGCCCGGCGACGTCGAAGGCCTGACGGGTCCGGTGCTGATGCAGCGCATGCAGCAGCATGCAGAACGTTTCGACACCCAGATTATTTTCGATCACATCCATACCGTGTTTCTGAACGAATCGCCGAGGCGTATGATCGGCGACGCGGGCGAGTACAGCTGCGACGCGCTGATCATTGCGACCGGCGCCAGCGCCATGTATCTCGGCGAACCCTCCGAGCAGAAATTTCATGGCAAGGGAATTTCCGCCTGCGCAACCTGCGATGGTTTCTTCTTCAAGGGTCAGAAGGTCGCCGTCATCGGCGGCGGCAACACCGCGGTCGAGGAAGCCCTGTACCTGTCTAATATTGCCGCCGAGGTCACGCTGGTGCATCGTCGCGACCAGTTACGCGCGGAAAAAATCATGCAGGACAAATTGTTCGAAAAGGAAAGGAACGGCAACGTCAACATCGAATGGTTTAGCGTCTTCGACGAGGCCTTGGGCGACGAATCCGGCGTCACCGGCCTGCGCATTCGAAACCTGAAGGATGACAGCACCAGGGAACTCGATGTCTCCGGTATCTTCATCGCCATCGGTCACAAGCCCAACACCGATATATTCGCTGGCCAGCTGGAAATGAAAAACGGCTACATCATCGTTAACAGCGGCCTCGATGGCAACGCCACGGCGACCAGCGTCGAGGGCGTCTTTGCCGCCGGCGACGTCATGGACCACGTCTACCGCCAGGCGGTTACTTCCGCCGGTAGCGGTTGCATGGCGGCCCTCGACGCCGAAAAATACCTTGATGCCAAGGAACTCGGATAGCACCGAACTCGGCGTTAGCGTCACCCACTCCCTGAGCGATGTTCCAGCCGAGGAATGGGATGCGCTCGGCGACGGCAGCTACCCGTTTACGCGCCATTGCTTTCTTTACGGGCTGGAGCTGCACCACTGCCTGGAACCGTTCGGCTGGCACCCCGTGTATTTCCTGGTGCGCAAAGGGCGGCAATTACTCGCCGCTATCCCCTGCTACATCAAGACAAATTCCTACGGCGAACTGGTATTCGATCACGCCTGGGTCAATGCCTATCAGCGCAGCGGCCTCGACTATTACCCGAAGCTGGTCTCGGCGATTCCCTACACGCCGGCGACCGGCGAGCGCTTCCTGATCCAAAGGGACCTGGCCGGCGATGTGCAATCGCGGCGGGCATTACGAGAACTCCTTTGCCGGGCCATTCAGGGTTTTTGTTCCGAACAGAAACTGAGTTCATGGCACGTCCTGTTCGCCGAAAAAAGCGTGCTCGACGAACTCGGCGGGTACGGCATCATGGAACGCAGCGACGTACAGTTTCACTGGCAAAACCACGAATACCGCGATTTCGACGATTTTCTGTCGCGTCTGAACTCGCGCAAGCGCAAGAATATAAAAAAAGAGCGCGGCAGCGTCGCGTCGCAGAATCTCGATATCAGGATGCAGCACGGTGGCGATCTGCATCCGGCCGACTGGCAGCGCATCCACGACCTCTATGCCGGAATTTACCAGCGTAAATACGGTACCGCGACGCTCACCCCGACATTCTTTCAGCATATCGGCGAGCAAATGTCGCGGCAGACTCTCGTCGCCACGACTCGCGACCAGGGGCAAATCGTCGCGGCCTCGCTGTTTTTCCGCAGCAACACCCACCTTTATGGCCGTGTCTGGGGCTGCGATCAATACTTCCACAACCTGCATTTCGAATGCTGCTACTACCAGGGTATCGATTACTGCATCGCCGAGGGGCTCGAATACTTCGATCCGGGTGCGCAGGGCGAACACAAGCTCGCCCGGGGCTTCCTGCCGACCTTGACCTGGTCGGGCCACTGGATCGCACACCCGCAATTTCGCGCTGCGATCGAGCAGTTCCTCGGCCAGGAACGCCGCTATATCGAAAGCTATCGCGCGGATCTGCTCGATCACTCGCCCTATCGTCAGACAGCGTGAATATAATACACTTTAAGTATATATCTTAAATAATTGATTTATATATGATTCCCTGGCTCGACCCAAACGCCCGCCCGCATTTTCCGGATACCGCATCGGTGCTGGCCGAACCCCCTGGATTACTCGCCGCGGGCGGCAGCCTCGACGTCGAGTGGTTGCTGGTCGCCTATCGACAGGGCATATTTCCATGGTTCTCGGAGAACGAGCCTATCCTGTGGTGGTCACCGGCCCCGCGGACCGTGCTTTTCCCGCGAGATTTCCACCAGAGCAGGAGCCTGCAAAAACTCGCGCGGCAGCGGCGCTACAGGATCACGGAAGACCAGGATTTCAGGGCGGTGATAAATGCCTGCGCGGGCGAACGCGCGGGCCAGAGCGGCACCTGGATCAATGCACCGATGATCGCCGCGTTTATCGACTTGCATCGCGCCGGGTTTGCGCATTCGATCGAATGCCGTCGCGACGGTAACCTGGTGGGCGGTCTCTACGGCGTTGCACTGGGCGAGGTGTTCTTCGGTGAATCCATGTTTAGTCGCGAAGCCAACGCTTCGAAACTTTGCCTCAAGCACCTGGTTGACTGCGGCCGCTATCGGATGATCGACTGCCAGCTGCCCACCGCGCACCTGAAATCCCTTGGTGCGGTCGACATCGCGCGCGAACAGTTCGAAAACGCGCTGGATCGCTGGGCCTAGCCTGAATATTACGCCGGTATCTCGGGATCTGGCGAGGACGGCTGTCACCGCCGCCGCCGATTTCATCAGGGACGGGATGGTTAATGTTCTCGGTCGAAATCAGCAAACGAAAGCTGGCGCGATCGTCATCATCCGTAAGCACCGCGCACCCATCACGGCAGGGGGTGGCTTGCCGTAAAAATAACGGCATGTTCGCGCTCGATACGCTTTCCGAGGCAGGCGCTATTCCTTGAGAACTATGCTGGCTGCAGCCGGTAGCCGCGCAGAAATTCCGCAAACTCCTCGAGGGCGCGAATTCCGCTTTGTTCCGACGCGGCGCACCACGCCTGCAGGCGCTCTACCCGGTTCGTCTGGCTTGCCGAACCACGGGTCCAGACTTCTTTCAACTGCTGCTTGAACTGGTAGATGGTGGCGATCGTCTTGTCCTGCTGCAACACGCGCTGGATGGTTTCGGTGGCCTGCAGATCAGGCTGGATATCCTCGCGTGTCAACAACTTTCTTGCGCGACGAATCAATCGCCGCCCCATCCGATCGGTATTGCGACGTGCCTCGCGCAAGGCTGGGCGGATCACGATCCGGCCATAATGCTTGAGGATGAAAAAACGCTGGCTGACGACGGCGCGGACGGTATCCCGGTCTATCATGCGCCGATCGCGCTTGCTGACGGCCTTCGGCGCCAGCCGCTTTACCCGTGCCAGCCGGAACATGGCCAGCGCACGGATGTAAATCCAGCCGAGGTCGATCTCCCACCACTTGTTCGACAACCGTGCCGACGCGGCGTAGGCGTGATGGTTATTATGCAGCTCCTCGCCGCCTATCAGGATACCCCAGGGGACGATATTGGTGGACGCATCGCTGGTTTCAAAGCCGCGATAACCCCAATAATGTCCCAGCCCGTTGATGACGCCCGCCGCCCAGAACGGTATCCACAGCATCTGCACCACGAAAATCGCGAGTCCAGGCAAACCCAGCAGCGCCAGTTCGATAAGCGCCATCAGGGAAATACCGAGCCACGGGTAGGCGCTGTACAGGTGTTTCTCGAGCCAGTCGTCAGGCGTGCCATGACCGAACTGTGCCAGGGTTTTCTGGTTACGAGCTTCGTTCCGATACAACCAGTATCCGCCGAACAACACCGTCAGGATGCCCTTGATGCGAGGGCTGTGCGGGTCGTCGACGGTCTCGCAGCGGGCGTGATGCTTGCGGTGAATCGCAACCCATTCGCGCGTAACGATACCGGACGTAAGCCATAACCAGAAGCGGAAAAAATGGCTGACCACCGGTTTCAGGCTGAGCGCATGGTGGGCCTGGTGGCGATGCAGAAAAATGGTGACGCTGGCAATAGTGATGTGCGTTAGCAATAACGCGATGCCGACATAACCCCAGATAGATAGTGAAAACAAGCCTTGAAGCGACATTTTTTACCCCCCGTTCCTGACGGTTGATTCTACAGATAAATCGAGGCAACTTACAGAATAACGTCGAACGAGGTTTAACTGCGATGACCCGGATAACTGACCGGCGGCACGCGTCGAAACGTGCACGAGGTTAGGATCCATTTTAGTTCATAAAGTTCCGTTTGACTGCAGATAAACGGGAAATTATGGAAGGCGTCTGATAATCGCCGCTAACCGCAGGATAATCCTGCAATCGGGGGAGATTTTTCGTCCTCGACGATATGAATCCCGGGCTTGCAGCGCCTCGCTACGCCAACCCGCCAACCGGCGGACGGGCAACCTATCAGGGTCGCCGCTACAGGCGCTTCGGCAGGTGTCTGCGAATATCGTCGAGGCTATGGGCAACCAGATTCTTGTTCACTTCGTCCGCCACTAGACTCGCACACTGCTTGCCGAGACCGGCGCGCAGCATACCGAGGAATTGAGGCGGCGCGACCAGGTAGATACGACGCAATTTTCGGCGACGGTGAATCTTGTCGATATGTTCGCACAGTTGCGACGCGAAGATTTCCGCCTGGCGGTTATGTGCTGCCTTTTCGTGTCCCATCGAGTGCATGCCGAAACCGCCGGAATCGTTGCCGCTACCGGTGCCGTCGGCAACCAGGTCCTGCTCGCGCAGGCGGCTCTCGGGATGAACCAGGTCCTCGGATTCCACCAGCACACCGTGTCCTGCATCGTCCTCGGTGAAAAGTATCCTGGCCCTGCTGGCATCGGCGACAACGACTGCTATTGACATTTTCAATCTCCTCTTAGGATGTATCTATACCAGAAAATTTATGCGATCCCGGCACACAAGTTACCGACGCAGATCAATTGCGACGCTGATTTTCGCCGCCGTGCTGCCACGATACGGGCGTCAGGCTGCTCAAATTTTCGCCAGCGCCTCGGCGATCGCGTTACCGAATTCGGATGGACGCACGATAATCCCGACTCCGGCGTCACGCAGAATTTCGACTTTTTCTGCGGCCGATTCTCCGGCGCTGGTAACGATGGCGCCAGCATGACCCATGGTGCGTCCTTTCGGCGCGGTCAGGCCCGCGATATAGGCGAGCACCGGTTTTTTCATGTGGTCGCGCGCGAACGCAGCGGCCTCGGCCTCCTGTGGTCCGCCGATTTCGCCGATCATGACCACCAGGTGGGTATCCGGATCCAGTTCAAACCGCTCCAGATGATCGCGGAAGGCGCTGCCGTTGATCGGATCGCCACCGATGCCGACACTGGTCGAGATACCTATACCCATCGCTTTCATCTGCGACGCGGCCTCGTAGCCGAGGGTACCAGAACGTCCGATCAGGCCGACGTTGCCCTGCAGGTAAATATGTCCCGGCATGATGCCCATCATCGCCCTGCCGGGACTGATGGTGCCAGCGCAGTTCGGACCGGTCAGCGTCATACGGTCTTCGCGCTTGTAGCGGCGCATGTAGCGCTTGACACGCATCATGTCCTGCGCCGGGATACCGTCGGTCACGCATACGCAAAAACGGATACCGGCGTCCGCGGCTTCCATGATCGCGTCCGCGGCAAATGGCGGTGGCACGAACACGACGCTGGCCTCGGCGCCAGTCTCGTGCACCGCATTCTTGACGGTATCGAAAACCGGCCGCTCGAGATGTTTTTCGCCGCCTTTGCCCGGCGTAACCCCGCCAACCACGTTGGTGCCATAGTCGATCATTTCCTGTGCGTGGAAAGTACCGATACGGCCGGTGTAACCCTGCACGATGACGCGCGTTTTTTGGTCGAGAAATATGCTCATGTCGATATTGCTCCTAGCCCGCGAGAGTTGCCTGGTACGACTCGGCCGCAGCCACCGCTTTTTCGGCCGCCTCGGCGAGCGTATCCGCGGTAATCAGGTTCACCTTGCTGCCGGCCAGGATCCGGCGACCGAGTTCTACGTTAGTGCCGGACAGGCGTACCACCACGGGCACTACAACATCGAGTCTCTCCATGGCCTGAATTACGCCTTCGGCAACCCAGTCGCAGCGGTTGATACCGGCGAAGATATTGACCAGGATCGCGTGCACACCCTGGTCCGACAGCACCAGGTTGAAGGCCTTCGCGACCCGTTCCGGGGATGCCCCGCCGCCGATATCGAGAAAGTTGGCCGGCTCGCCACCGACGTGTTTAATCATGTCCATTGTCGCCATTGCAAGACCGGCGCCGTTGATGATGCAGCCGATATCGCCGTCGAGGCCGACATAGCTCAATCCGCGATCCGCGGCACTCATTTCGCGCGGATCCTCCTGCGACTTGTCGCGCAGCTCGGAAATCCTGGGACGCCGGAACAGCGCGTTGTCGTCGAAAGCCATTTTCGCGTCGAGCGCGATGATCCGCCCGCCCGCCGTTACCACTAGCGGATTGACCTCGACCATGGTCGCATCGAGATCGCGAAACGCGCGGTAACAGGCCTTCAGTGCCTTGACCGATTCTGCGAGTTGCCCGGCTCCCATACCGAGCGCGAACGCGATTTCGCGCGCCTGGAAATCCTGCATGCCGACGGCGGGTTCGATCGATACCCGCACGATAGCGTCGGGGCTTTTTTCGGCGATTTCCTCGATGTCCATTCCGCCCGCGGCCGAGGCCACGCACATGATACGCTCCGAGGATCGGTCGAGCACGAAAGCGAGGTAGATCTCGCGCTCGATATCGGTGGCTTCCTCGATATACAGTCGCCCGACGAGTTTGCCCCCCGGGCCCGTCTGGTTGGTTACCAGACGTCGCCCCAGTAGCTGGTTGGCCGCCTCCGTGACTTCGTGTTCGCTGGAGCAAACCCTGATGCCACCGGCCTTGCCGCGCGCGCCGGAGTGAATCTGGGCCTTGACTACCCATTTTTCGCCACCCAGTTCCTTGGCCCGGTAAGCCGCCTGCTCGGGACTGTAGGCGATGCCGCCCCTGGCGATCGGCATGCCGAACTCGGCCAGCAACGCTTTTGCCTGGTACTCGTGTATATCCATAGATTTCCCCTCCGCTGCCGACGCTAGGATTTGGCTCTGATGGCCGCATCGGTTTTAACCACGTTCTCCGCCATGCGCGCGGACGCGGCGTCGATCATGCGCCCGTCGAGCTGCGCGGCGCCCTTGCCGGCCGCGGCGGCCTCCTCCAGCGCCGCGAGAATCCGTCGCGCGCGCTCCACCTCGGCATCGGGTGGCGAAAAAATATCGTTGGCCAGCTCGATCTGCGACGGATGAATCGCCCATTTGCCGTCGTAGCCCAGCGTGGCCGCGCGGCGCGCGGCTTCGCGGTAACCGTCCGGATCGTTGAAATCCCCAAACGGGCCGTCGATCGGGCGCAGGCCATAGGCGCGGCAGGCCACCAGCATGCGCGACAGGCCATGGTGCCACTGATCGCCCGGGTAATCCGGGTTGAGTCCGCCGATATTGGTGGTGCGCGCGCGGCAGCTCGCCGCGTAGTCGGCAACCCCGAAATGCATCGCCTCCATGCGCGGGCTGGAGGTCGCGATCGCGTCGACGTTGGCCATGCCGAGGGTGATTTCGATCAGCGCCTCGAGCCCTATTCTGTTTTCGAATCCTTTCGCGGTCTCGATCTGGGTCAGCATCGCGTCAACCATGTAAACGTCAGCGGCAACCCCGACCTTGGGAATGAGGATGGTATCGAGGTTGGCACCGGCCTGCTCGACCACGTCGACGACGTCGCGGTACATGTAATGCGTGTCGAGACTGTTGATGCGCACCGACACGGTCTTGCCCTTGCCACGCCAGTCGATATCGTTGAGCGCTTCGATGATATTCCTGCGCGCCTGCGCCTTGTCACCCGGTGAAACCGCGTCCTCGAGGTCGAGGAAAACGTAATCGGCGGAACTGCTGGCCGCCTTTTCGAACATACCCGGACTGGAACCCGGCACGGCGAGCTCGCTGCGCTGCAGGCGTTGTCGCGCCGGCGCGTATTGCGTGTGACTCATGACAATACCCCTGAATTCTAAGGATCACAATCGCGACCGCGACCAGAGACCCGTCCCACGGAAATACCGCTAAAGTTTAGAACCCTGGAAAGGCTCGGAGCTATCGCCGAGTCGACATTCGGGATTTCGATTGCGACGATGACGACACATTTAGTTGTAATCGAGGATCGCGCTGACCACGAGGTATACGAACACGGCGGCAAGCCACAGGTCGACGACGATGAATAGATAGTAAAGCTTGCGTTTATCGGGGTCGCGTCGAGCGCCCAGCGTCAGGTAAATAAACAACGCCAGAAACGCGAGCAGCAGTATTACCAGTTGCATCGATCAGCTTTCCTCCGCAGCGAGCCTGGCGGCGGCGATGGCCGTCATGTTGACCAGGCCGCGCACCGTCGTAACCGGTGTCACGATATGCGCCGAGATATTACAGCCTAGCAGTATCGGTCCGATCGGCACGCCGTCGGCGCTGAGCTTGACCATGTTCATCGCGATATGCGCCGCATCGAGGTTTGGCATGATCAGCAGGTTGGCGATTCCGTCAAGATTCGAGTTGGGGAACTGCTCAGCCATCGCCTTCGGCGACAGCGCGAGGTTGGCCTGCATCTCGCCTTCGACCATCAAGTCCGGACGGGACCTGGAAACGATCTCCAGGGCCTCGCGCATTTTGCGGGATGATTTCGAGTCATGGCTGCCAAAATTCGAATGCGACAGCAGCGCTGCCTTGGGCGTCAGCCCGAATCGGGCCACTTCTCTCGCCGCGAGAATCGTCATGTTGGCGATCGCTTCGGCCGACGGGTCGGGCGTGACATGGGTATCGGTGATGAACAGCGTGAACTTACTGGTAATGATAACGCTTAGCGCCGAAATCTCGTCGTCCGCGCAGTCGCTCTGCTGCGACACGCTCAGGATGCGACCGAGATGGCGATGAAACCTGCCGATCGTGCCGCAAATCATCGTGTCCGCGAGACCGAGTTTGACCATCATCGCGGCCTGCGTGGTCTTGCTGGCGCGCAGGATTTCGCGCGCTTCCGAAGGCGTCTTGCCGCGGCGCTCGGTGAGCCGGTGAAATTCCTTGCACCAGCCCTCGTTCTCCTGGTAATCCAGAACCTCGAAATCGACGCCGGGTTTGATGGTAAGTGCATATTCTCGAATGAGTTTTTTGATGACATCTTCGCGTCCCAGTACGATCGGCGCGCAAAGCTGCTCCTGGAGTACGTTCTGTACCGCCTGCAATACCTTGGAATTCTCACCCTCGGCAAAAACCACGCGTGGCCGGGCCAGTCGCGCGGTATCGAATACCGGTTTCATGAACATGCCCGACCTGAAGACGAACGCGGTCAGTGTCTGTCGATATGCCTTCATGTCCTCGATCGGTCGCTCGGCCACGCCCGAATCCATCGCCGCCTGCGCCACCGCGGGCGCGACTTCGAGAATCAGACGCTGATCGAAAGGCTTCGGAATCAGGTATTCGGGTCCGAAGGTCAGCGATTCCCCGAGATAAGCATCGGCGACCGTATCGCTGGTGCCGGAGCGGGCCAGTCTCGAAATGGCGTCGACGCAGGCGATCTTCATTTCCTGGTTGATCTCGGTCGCGCCAGCGTCGAGCGCACCACGAAACAGGAACGGAAAGCACAGTACGTTGTTCACCTGGTTCGGGTAATCGGTGCGCCCGGTAGCGATGACCACGTCCGGGCAGACGCGTTTCGCTTCGGCCGGATCGATTTCCGGTGTCGGGTTGGCGAGGGCGAATACGATCGGCTTCGATGTCATCGATTCGACCATTTCGGGTTTCAGAACGTTGCCGGCGGAAAGGCCCAGGAAAACATCCGCGCCCGCGACCGCTTCGCCGAGCGTACGCAACTCGGTGTCGACGGCAAAAGCCTCCTTGTATTCATCCATCGCATCCTTGCGTCCCTTGTAGACAACGCCTTTCGAGTCGCAAACCAGTATATTGTTGGGGTCGAGCCCCATCGACAGCAGTAAATTCAGGCAGGAAAGCGCGGCGGCGCCGGCGCCCGACGTCACCAGCCGGATCTTACCGATATCCTTGCCAACCACTTCGAGCGCAGACTTCAACGCGGCCGCGACTACGATCGCGGTGCCGTGCTGATCGTCATGGAATACCGGGATCGACATTTTCTCGCGCAGGTATTTCTCGACGTAAAAGCAATCCGGGGCCTGTATATCTTCGAGGTTGATACCGCAAAAGGTTGGTTCGAGACGCTCGATAGTCTCGGCCAGCTTGACCGGGTCTTTCTCGCTGATTTCGATGTCGAACACGTCGATGCCGGCAAAACGTTTGAACAGTACCGCCTTGCCTTCCATCACCGGTTTCGCGGCCATCGCGCCAATATCACCGAGGCCGAGCACCGCGGTGCCGTTGGTAATGACCCCGATCAGGTTCGCACGCGACGTGTAATCCCGCGCCGAGAGCGGATTTTTTTCGATTTCCAGACAGGGATAGGCGACGCCGGGCGAATAAGCCAACGTGAGATCTTGCTGCGAAGTGAGCGGCTTGGTCGCCTCGATACGAAGCTTGCCGGGAGTCGGCAGGCGATGATAGTTCAGTGCCTTTTCGCGATTTTCGTCTGACATTGGATCTCTCCCTCCGTATTGGCCGCAGTATAAGGGGAATCGGACCTATATTTTAAATAAATCGCGATTCCAGGAATAAATTTATTCGCCGAAACGTGCTTTCCGTCATTAGCAAACTGCACCATGCCGACGCTATCGAAATCAACCGGGCCGACCGGGATCGACGGAATCGACGAAAAGTCGGCTAAGATGCCGCGCGGGCATGGCCGCAAAAAGACGGCGTCGAATCCGGCGCGATAGAGCACACAGGCGCCGGGATGACGTCAATGATTATCGTAACGCTTGTGTTCGCTGCGGCGCCTGCCCGAGCGCTGGCTGACGACGCCGACGATTTCATCGAGGCCCTTGAGCTCGATCCCGGGCAGGCCGGGCTTGAGGGCTACCAGTCGCAGCTCGTCGCCGTGCATGATCAACTGCCGGAAAATCATTTCACCATCGTGGCTGGCGACGACGAAACAGCCCGAAGCAAGCCTGCCGCCGGGATCGATCACGATGATATGACCGTCGACGAATTCGGGCGCCATGTCGTCACCGACAACTCGCAGCGCAAAGGGTTCGCTCGCCGCGCATTTACTCGGATCGTTCACGCGACCTCCTGCGCTTTTTTCTGCTGCATCCGCCATAGCTGCGCATAAAGCCCATTCGCGTCGATCAACACGTCATGGCTGCCCTGCTCCCTGATCCGGCCCTGATCGAGCACGATGATACGATCGGCGTCGATCACGGTCGATAGTCGGTGCGCGATCACCAACGTCGTCTTGTTACGCGAAATGCGCGCCAGCGCGCCGAGAATATTCTTTTCCGACTGGCTGTCCAGACTCGACGTGGCCTCGTCGAACACCAGGATCGCGGGATCCTTCAGCAATACCCTGGCGATCGCGACGCGCTGCTTTTCGCCGCCCGACAGCTTGAGTCCGCGCTCGCCGACGACGGTGTCATATCCCTGCGGCAGCGCGTGAATAAAGGCATCGATATCGGCCAGGCGGGCAACTTCCCTGACCTCTTCGAAAGTCGCCTGTGGCCTGGCATACTGGATGTTGTACAAAATCGTATCGTTGAACAGCACCGTGTCCTGCGGCACGATGCCGATCGACTCGCGCAGGCTTTGCTGGGTGACGCCTGCGATATCCTGATCGCTGATCAGGATCTGGCCCTGGCTGACGTCATAGAATCGAAACAGCAGCCTGGCGATGGTGGACTTACCGGCGCCGGAAGGACCGACGATCGCGAGCTTCTCGCCGTCCTCTAGCCTGAAGCTGACATTCTCGAGGATGCGGCGATCCTCGTTGTAATGAAAAGTCACGTCGCGGAATTCGACGCTGGCACGTTCGATGCGCAACGGCCTGGCGTCGGCGCGATCGACGATTTCTATCGGGCGCTGCAACAGCTTGATGACCATGTCCATGTCGGCCAGCGCGTATTTCAACGAACGGTAGATAATGCCGAGAAAATTGAGCGGCAGGAACAGCTGCAACATCATCGTGTTGATCAGCACCAGGTCGCCGAGGGTGAGTCCGCCCGAGATCACGCCCTGCGCCGCCAGGATCATGATACCGGTTACGCCGATCGCGATGATCGCGGCCTGGCCGAAATTCAGCATCGACATCGTGCTCTGGCTCTTGACCGCGGCCTCCTCCCACTGTTGCATGGTGTCCCGGTAGCGCGTGATTTCATGCCCGTCGTTGTTGAAATACTTGACCGTTTCGTAGTTCATCAGGCTGTCCATCGCGCGCCCGTTCGCGGTCGAGTCGAGCGCGTTCATTTCGTGGCGGAAATGCATACGCCACTCGGTCACCATCAGCGTGAATCCGATATAGATCAGGACAGTAAAAAAAATGATGCCGGCGAACAGGCTGTCATACTGGCTGAACAGGATTATCCCGACGAGGGCAAACTCGGCCGCGGTCGGCACGATGTTGAACACCAGGTAATTCAGGATCGAACTGATGCTCTGCGCGCCGCGCTCCATGTCGCGCGAGATCGCGCCGGTGTTGCGCTCGAGGTGGTAGCGCAGCGATAGTGCGTGCAGGTGGTTCAGCACCGATACCGACAGGCTGTTCATAGCGTGGAAACGCACGCGCGCGAAAATAGCGTCCCTGAGTTCATTGAATCCGGAGTTGATAAACCGCAATACCCCGTAGGCGACCAGCAGCAGTATCGGCAGCGCGACTGCCTGGCCATTGTCGGCGTCCAGGGTATCGACGATATACTTGAGCACCACCGGCACCCCGACCATCGCCAGCTTGGAAATTACCAGGCACAGGAGCGCGAATACTACCCTTCCCCGGTATTCCCAGATATAGGGCAGCATGGCGTGGATATTCTGCCAGTCCTGTCGGTTGGAGTGCTCTTTTTCGGTGCGCCCGAAGGCGGGATGAATCGCTATCTCGATACCCTCAATCAACAACGCCACGCACCTTAGCAGAATGATTGCGCGGCGTCTTTTGCAATTGCTCTCCGGTTCGAAAATTGCCCAAAATCGCGGTAAATAAATCCCGTAAATGGCCGATAACCCAGAGGTAACCCTGGCGTCTCTGGGAATCGGGCCAGGCTTTGAGTCCCATTTACTTTCGGTAAGCCATGGAATACGTAAAAGCAGTCAGGCAGATCAGAATCCGGTATATCCTCGCGCTTGGCCTGATTGCGCTGCCGGTGACAGGATCTTACCTGGCGATGCAGCGGGTGATCTCGGAACAGCGCAGCTTCGCCGAATTGGTCAGTCTGGCGGGGCACCAGTCCGGCCTGGCAAACCGCATCGCCTATTTCAGCCTGTTGATGGCGACGACCGACGACGAGGTCAATTATGCTGAGGCGAAATCCGAGCTGGGTCGCAGCATCGATAACATGAAAATGGCGCACGAGCTGCTGACGCAGGGTTCGCCCGAAAATCGAGTCCCCTTTGTTATCAACGATGCCCTGCGTTCGCTCTACTTCGACGAGTCGGTAGGGCTCGATGTGGCCGTCGAACGCTATCTCGGTATCGCCGGCGAGGTTTATCGTGGCAAATTCGGTTCTCTCGGCACCGATTCCTACGAGTATGTCTACCTGACCACCTACGGACCCCACGCGCTCGAACCGATGCTGGATGCCGCGGTCGGGGAATACCGGAAAATAGGCCGCGACTCGATTCTGCGTATCGAAAACCTGGAGCGGCTTATCTGGGTCGGCACCCTGATCCTGCTGATTTTCGAAGTGCTCGTTATTTTCAGACCGCTGGAGAACAGGATCAGGGATGCGATAAAAAAATTGCAGGACACGGTCTCCGAGCTCAGGTCGACGCGGCAGCAGTTCGATTCCGCGCGCAAGAAGGCCGAATCGGCAAACGAGGCCAAGAGCCAGTTTCTCGCCACGATGACCCACGAGTTGCGCACCCCGATGAACGGTGTGCTCGGCATGAGCGAGCTGCTGTCGGGCACCAACCTGAACAGCAAGCAGAAGGAGTACGTCAAGATTATCGTCGATTCCAGCGAATCGTTGCTGACGATCATCAACGACATTCTGGATTTTTCGAGGCTGGAGGCCGGCAAGGTGGGGCTCGAGCGGATACCGTTCAACCTGGAACAGTCCGCCTACGACGTAATGGCCCTGCTGGCGCCGCGCTGTCAGAGCAGCAAGCTGCAAATGATCCTCGATTACGCGCCGGATCTACCGCGCAATTTCATTGGCGATCCCGCCCGTATCCGCCAGATTTTTTTCAACCTGATCGGCAACGCGGTCAAGTTTACCGAGCAGGGATTCATCCAGCTGTCGATTTCGGTCGAGACCGACGATCAGCGTTGCGCGAATATCGCGATCCACGTCGAGGACACGGGAATCGGTATCGAACCACACAAGATACAGACCCTGTTTCGCTCGTTCACGCAGGCCGACAATTCGACCACGCGCAAATACGGCGGCACCGGCCTGGGGCTGACGATCACGCGTGAACTGGTAACGCTGTTGGGCGGACACATCGAGGTCGACTCTGCGCCTGCCAAGGGTTCGGTATTCTCGGTGGATTTTAAGCTCAAGCTCGCCGACCAGGTCGATGAAATTCCGGCGCCGCATGCGGCGTTAAAGCACGTCATGCTGATGGAGCCGAACGACATTTACCGTGACCTGATCATCGACCGGCTAGCCCGGATCGACGTCGAGGCCGCGGTGGTGGGGAGCGCCAGCGAAATCAGGTCGCGGCTGCAGGTTTGCCAGGAACACGGCGGCGCACCACAAATCGTTATCGTTAGCCAGGAAGCGATTCTCGATTCGCGGCAGAAATGGCGAGATTTCAGCGACGGTTCGTTGAGCCAGCCGGTCTCATGGCTGTTGCTGGGCAACGGCGACGAGGATTCCAGCAAGTTCCGCAAGCAGACCCGTAACCTGCATGGCCACACCACGATTATGCAAAAGCCCTTTACCAATCATCAGCTGTACTACGCGATCAATACGTCGATGAAGCAGAATAGCGACGAACCGACCGTGAGCCAGTTCGATGAAGACGCTACCGATTTCACGCTGTCGCAGGCGACACGAGGCACCATCCTGCTGGTCGAGGACAACCTCGCCAACCAGAAATTCGCGTCGCTGTTGCTGTCGAAGATGGGCTACCAGGCAGATATCGCAGAAGACGGGCTCGAGGCATTGAAGCTTTGGCGCGACAAGCACTACGACCTGATCCTGATGGATTGCCTGATGCCCAACCTGGACGGTTATGACGCGACGATGAAAATTCGCGAGGAAGAAGCCGGCAACGGCAGAGTCCCGGTCATCGCGCTTACCGCCAACGCTTCGGAAAAGGACCGCGAAAGATGCCACCTCTGCGGCATGGACGAGGTGATCACCAAGCCCTACCGCAAGCACGAGCTCGCCGACGTACTCGATCGGTGGCTGCACGAGGAGCCGAGTTTTATCAAGGTCCGCCACAACCTCGCCTAGAATCCACGCTGCACTCGCGTTCCTTCGATGCGCCGCATCGCGTAGCCGGCGGATCGTCTCGTGCAACAATTACCGATGCGACCCGCAACATCTTCATGATTTTGTAAATCGATCGCGTAATTGCCCGTTGCCGCTTCCACAACGGGGCCGAATCCTGTTCTAATACAGGCTGCTCAAAACAGCCCGGAACGAAGCGGATAACCCGATGAATGTTTCCAAGCCTTTCCTGATATTGCAGTTGCGCCCGGAAGACTCCACTTCGAACAACGAATTCGAAGCGATCCTGAAATACGGTGGCCTCGACGCCAGCGAGACTCGACGCATCCGCATCGAAAAGAGCGGGATTCCCGGACTCTCGCTCGACGACTATGCCGGCGTCATCGTCGGCGGCAGCCCGTTCGATATCTGCACGCCGCAAGATGAGAAGAGCGAGATCCAGCTCAGGATCGAGGACGATTTCAGACGCCTGTTCGACGACATTGTCGTCAGGGACTTTCCCTTCCTCGGCGCCTGTTCGGGCTGCGGTTTGCTCGGATCCTACCTCGATACCCCGATTTCTCGAAAATACGCCGAACCGGTCGGTGGCGCCAGGGTCTGGCTGACCGACGCCGGCCGTCAGGATCCTTTGCTCGAGGATTTTCCCGAGCAAATCGACGTGCTGTGCGGGCACAAGGAAGCCTGCGACACGGTCCCGGCAGGCGCACTACTCCTGTTGACCGGCGACGCCTGCCCGGTGCAAATGTTTCGCGTCGGAGAAAACGTCTACGCGACACAGTTTCATCCCGAGGGCGACGCCGAGGGTTTTATCGTCAGGATCCATGCCTACAAGCATCACGGCTATTTTCCGCCCGAGGAAGCGGACGAGTTGATTACCGCGATCAATCGGCACGATACGCCTTACGCGCGCGAAATCCTGCGCCGTTTCGTCGAGCGCTATAGCCACTGACAGCAAGCAGTCACTTATTTCCCCAGTTGTTGATTCTCGTCACCCAAACGGAATAGGCCATGGGGGAGAATAAAACTTGAAATGAAAAATAAAGGGAAAAGTTCCGATTAACGCAACTATGAGTCTTGTATATTTGAACCTTTGAAAAACGGCTAGCGGAAACCGGACTTCAACTGCAAATTATCAAGGTTGTATTCGAGGATAGTGAAATGAACGTAAAGATCAGTGCCGTCATTGTGAGCGGTGTTCTGCTGCTGCTGG
>Ga0224512_10000806_pt1 | contig 32127 bp, 27 predicted proteins | sample SF_May12_sed_USG_4_FD_169103 | JGI IMG/M metagenome (GOLD analysis project Ga0224512, IMG submission 169103) | Sediment microbial communities from San Francisco Bay, California, United States - SF_May12_sed_USGS_13 | ecosystem: Environmental > Aquatic > Marine > Sediment | place: USA... | reverse complement strand
GGCAGCCGTCCCGACGGGAGCCAAACCGGTAGCCACGGCGGCCGAACGCTCTCGACACTCCGCAACCCGAAACACCACTCCCCCAGCGCCCTCAGCACCCCAGCAACACCCCCCACCACACCCCCGTTCCGCTTTGCAGGCAGGATGTCAGGGGTTCGATTCCCCTCAGCTCCACCACTTATGATGTCTCGCAACATCTGCAAGGCCCGAACCCTCAGGGGTTCGGTTCTTGTGGTTTTGAGCCACATTTCCTGATGCCGGACAGACGCCCTTCGGTCAGCTCGACACCTCGATACGTCACCGCCATCGTCCTGGATACGTCATTCGACCGATCCGCTCCGACACCATCGGCTTTATGGTGGTTTAAGCACGGACCACGGTGGTGCCGAGCCAAGGCGGCGGATACAAGCGGACGGCCCGCCGGCACCCCACGCCGGTGGGCCGCTTGCTTCCAGGAGAACCTTCGGCCAGGACCACCGTGTTGTCGTCAGGCCGGGACAGGGTCGTACACGCTGTCGCCATGCCGTCGAAAGAGCACGGGGAGCCTTATCGGCGCACGTCCTCGGCCATGGCCGACTGGTCGAGGTCGACGACTACTTCGAGGCCGAGCCGGTGATAGACGGCCGCCGCCTCGCCCCGATTGTGAACCCCCAGCTTGGCCAAAACGTTCGAGACGTGGGTGCTCACCGTGCGAGGGCTGACATAGAGTCGCTCCCCGATGGCCTTGTTGGTAAGTCCCCTGGCAACGAGCGACAACACTTCGATCTCCCGATCGGTGAGACCGTGGGGATGGCCCGCTCCGGGCTCTTCCGACAGGGCAGGCTGCGTTTTGGGTTGCGCCACTGGCAAGACCTCGATTCTCGCGACCCTGGCCAGCGACTCCACCCGGTCGGCGATCCAGGTCATCCCGTGGTTGGTGGCGATCTCGTACAGCTCCTCGACCTCGCTCCCCAACCGAGCCCGATCGGCCCGCATGCCGATGAGCCGTTCGATACGCAACAGGCGAGCCTGGGCCGCCTCGTAGCGGAAACCTGACGATTCGAGGAGTTGGATCGTGGCCCCGGCGGCGTCGAGGTCGATTGGTTCGTGGATCGAAGCCAACTCCAGATCCATCAGCGACCGGAATGCGGCGTTGGCCTCACCGGGGCCGTCGAAGGTACGAACCAGGGCCGAGACGTCGGCGAGCAGTTGCGCGGTGTGATCCCAGCCGAGATCGACGCAGGACTTCACGATGCGCACCTTCTCCACGATCGACTCCCGGGTGTACGTGAGATTGTCGCTGTCCGCTTGGAGCTCCAGGGCCCGATCGATCAACTCGACCGCCTCATCGAGCCGCGACCGTCGACGGGCCAGCTCGGCCAGCAGGCGGAATTGATGGCCGGTTTCCTGGGCGGACTCGTATCGTGCCGCGATCCGATCAGCATCGGTCAGGAATGTCTCAGCCTCATCGAGGGACCCTGTGCAGAGCGCATGGAGCCCGGCTGCCTGCAGAACGGTGAGCCGTCGCAGATCATCGAGTCTGGCGGCCCGGAGCTGATCGAGGAGGGGCTTGGCATCGTTCAGCCGTCCGGCCTCGATGTAGCCATCGCAGAGGTCATGTCGGAACTCAGCCCGCCAACGAGGACCACAGTATCGATCGGCGTAGGCCAGCCCCTGCCGAATGGCGTCGAGACACGCCTCGGTACGTCCCTTACGGAATACATGTATAAGCATCTCGGTTCGGTAGGTGTTGGACACCTGGGACACGAAACCCTCGGCCAGCGCCAAGCGGCGCGCCTCCCGGGCCAGGTCAACTCCCGCCTCCAGGTCACGGGTGACGCCGATGGCCAGCGCCTTGGTGGTGAGCGCCTCGACCAGCACCACCTTCGGTCCGTGGACCGCGGCGATGTCGATGGCCCGCTCGGCCGCCTCGAGCGCAGGATGGATCTGCCCGTCGGCCAGCGCCTGCTTCGAAATCCGGTGGTGCACCTGTGCGGCCTCAGGCGAAAGTTCGTCGGCTACGAGTTGCGCCGCTTGGGCCAGGAGTTCGGCGGTCTCGCCGGGATGGCCGAGATGGAACTTGATGGGAGCCATTCTGGCCAGCATCAACGCCCGCCGGCCGGCGGGAAGGTCGCTTGCCCAGCCGGCCAACGCTTTGGTCAGGAGATCAACCGCCTCAGCACCTCGATAGCAGCCGGCGAGCCATTCGGCCGCCTGGAGAAACAGTTGGTCCCGACTGCGACCGGTGCGCTCCTCGGGTCGATCGGCGGTGGGCCAGGCCCTGATGGCCTGAAGTGCCATCTCGGCCGCCGTCTCGTAGGCGGCGACAGCGGCGGAGGCGTCGGCCGCCTCGACGGCGGCCACGAGGCTCCGGTCCGGGTCGTCGGCCTCGCCCCAGTGCAGGGCCAGGTTGGCCAGCTCGCTCGGCGAGGAACCGCGCGACAGGTCGTCGACGATGGCCTCGGCAGCCCGCCGGTGCAGGTCCACGGCCTCGAACGGCAACAGGTCACCCAGGATTGCCGCCCGGAGCAGTGGATGCCAGAACGTGTAGTCGGATCCGTCGATCACGAGAATTGACGCGTCATACAGTCTGCGCACGATCGGGCCGATCGACACGTCCGGCAACATCGCAGCCAGCATGGTGTGGCTGACGGCACCGCCGGCAACGGCGACGGCTCGCAGGACCGCCCGCTCCTCCTCGGTCAGCCGCTCGATTCGGGTGGTCAGGAACTCGGCGAGCGACGATGGCAACGTGTCGATGCCATCCCGGTGCGCCACGATCAGCTCGTGGGCGAAATACGGGTTGCCTCCGGTGCGCTCGAAAACGTCCTCGACGAGTTCGTCTTCCGGTGCGTAGCCCAGGATGATCTTCGCCTGCACTGCCAGCTCCCCATGCGACAGACCATTCAGCGCCAAAGACGTGACATTGGGAAACCGCCGCTGCTCGGCAAGCCATATTCGAAGCGGGTGGCCCCGGCCAACGGCGCCCTTGCGTTCGGTGGCGACGAGCAGAACGCCGGCAGTTCCGAGGCTGTGAACGAGCGAACCCAGCAGATCGCGGGTGGCGGCGTCGGACCAGTGGATGTCCTCGACGACGACGGCGACAGGCCTCCGCCGGGAGGCCTCGGTCAGTGTCAGCGAAATGGCATCGAAGACCCGATCGACGTCGCCCGAAGCCGTCCGGCCGGGGTCTTCATCACATTCGAGTTCGGGAAGCAGGCTCGTCAGATCCACACGGTGATGACCGACCAGGTCGTCGACCACCTCGAGGTTTGCGAGGAGCAGCGATCGCAGAACGTTGACGATGGGTCCGAACGGCAACGACCGATCGGCATACTCGATGCAGTGGCCGACGTGGCACCCCCAACCGGCCTTGCCGAGCCGGTCCACGAACTCGGCGACCAGGTGACTCTTGCCGATGCCGGCATCGCCCGACAGCAGGACCAGCTGGGCGCCGCCCGCTTTCACCGCGTCGGCGAGAGCCGACAATCGTGCAAGCTCTTCGGTGCGCCCAACCAAGGGTGTGGCCCGCAGTCCGGCGGATCGAGAGGAACTGGTGAGCACCGACTTATTGTGGCCCATGGAGCCGCCGCCTTCACGGACTACCTGCCGGAACGATTCGGGACGGGTTCGGGCCGCCCGTGGCCAGAGCCCTGTGGACCTTCGGGGTCGGCTCAGGTGCACGAGTCGCAGGGTGTTAGCATTGGGTTAGACACCAGACGCAGGAGAGTGCAATGGCGGATCGCCGACCTCGAGCTATCGAACGGACCGTACGACGACTACGAGAGGACGGCCTGTCGGAAAGCGAGGTTGCGTGGCGGCTCAGGCGTTCTCCCGGCTATGTACGTCGAATCGAGAGGTTCAGCCAGATCGAGCGGCCGGACGAGCCGACCACCGGAGTGGAGACGTCCAGCGAAAGCTTGCGCCCGATTGAGCGATGCGTGCTCAATGCCTTGCAGGGCGGCGCCGGCTACGCAGAGATTGCAGCCAGGTTGCGTCGTAGTCCCGGCTACGTTTCCCGAGTCGAGCGATTTGCGAACCTACGAACAGAGTTCGCCTCATCCTGAGGTTTGGCCGGCGCAACAACCTTTCCCGTCGGCGAAAACCATGATTCGCTGTCCTCAGTGTGTCACTCGACTCGCCGGAGGCTCGTGTTTGTTGTTTCCTCGCTCGGTCTTGTCATCCTCATCCTCCTTGCAGCGATGTGGATGTTTCAGCGCCCCCTGATCTACTTGCCCGGCGGGGCAGTCCCTCCGGTGGACGAGATCCTCGTCGGCTGGTCCGAAGCGACATTGGTAACGACCGACGGGTTGGAGCTCGGTGCCTGGTACTCACCACCAGACACCGGCGAACCGGCGGTCATCGTGTTCAACGGCAATGCGGGCAGTCGGGTCGATCGGGCGGAACTCGGATCTCAGCTCGAGGCACAGGGCTTCGGGGTGCTCCTCGTCGACTACCGCGGCTACGGCGGCAATCCCGGCAGCCCGTCAGAGGCCGGACTCGCCCTCGATGCCAGGGCTGCCAATCAATGGGTACGCGATGACGCCCCCGAGCATCCAGTGGTGATCTTCGGCGAGTCGCTGGGGGCTGCCGTGGCCATCGAGGTGGCAGGCGCCCACCCACCGGCCGCCCTGATCCTCCGCTCTCCGTTCACGTCGTTGGCGGACGTGGCCCGGCACCATTACCGGTTGACCCCTCCACCGTTCCTCCTTCGAGACCGGTATGCATCGAACGAGCGAATCGAAAGCGTCGCTGCCCCGATCCTCGTGATCGCCGGCTCGGAGGACTCGATTGTCCCATTGAGCCAGAGCCGGGAACTGTACGAGCTGGCACCGGAACCGAAGGAGCTCGTCATCGTTCGTGGTGCCGATCACAATGACCCTGAGCTGGTGGCCGGCCCCGAGGTCATCGAGGCGATCGATCGCTTCGTCGATCAGGCTACCGACGGGCACCGATGACGAAGGCCTGTACCGCGGTCATCAGAGGCCGTGTCCAGGGCGTCGGCTTCCGCTACTCGACGCGCAAGATCGCAACTGAGCTTGGCGTGACCGGTTGGGTTTCGAACCAGCCCGACGGGTCCGTTCGAGTCTGGGCTCAAGGAGCGGCCGCCTCCGTCGATCAGCTCATGACGTTTCTTCACCGCGGGCCCGGCGGCGCCTCGGTGACCTCGATCGAAGCCCAGGAGATCGATCCGGATCCAGCTGTCACACACTTCGAGATCAGGTACTGACCTCCGTTGTCGAGTGGTGGTGAGAGGGCCCCGTTGATCGGTCCACGTGTTCTGGGATCACTTGGCCCCGTGGGATTGGGGTTGATCGTTGGGTCCTTGGACTCTGACGTTATGGGCCATCCTCAGGCACACTACGCGCGAGCAGGAGGCGGGAGATGATGCGCCATAGACTTGTTCTCGCTGTGTGTTGGGCCCTGGTGATGGCCGCCTGCGCGACCGGCGACGGTGATACGACCGCCGACGGCGACACGACCGGCGACGGTTCGACCACTGTCCAGCCAGCAACCACGGCCGCACTCACCACCGCGGCTTTCACCACTGCGGCTCCGACCACGACCAGTACGACACCGACGACGACGAGCCCATCAACAACGATCCCCTCCACCGCGACTCCCATCGCGCCGGTGGCCGGACCCGACTACATCGTCACCGGTCCCGACGGCGTCTTCCGGGTGGCTGACGGTGTGGCGGTCCGGATTGTGACGAAGCCGGGAGTGACTTGGGCAGCTGATGACGGGATGGGAGGCGTGGTCTACTACCCCGAGCCAGGAGTGATCGAACACCTACGGGCCGATGCTCAGACATCGGTGACGCTCGCAACCGACGCCACACCCAACTACGTGACGTTGGTCAACGGCAGAGCCAGCCTGGAGATGACCCAGATCCGGCAGGGCAACTGCGACGATGCCGACGGTCAAAACGCGATGCTGGTCGACCTCACGACCGCTGAGCGTCGCCTCTACGCTCCATGCATCCCACTGGAGTGGAGGGGCATCCATCCTGGGTCGATGGGAGGCAATCTCGCCCTCTCGGTTGATGGTGGAGGATGGCCGGATGAAGAGCCGGTGTCGGCCCGGCTGGTGTTCCGAGACAGCGAACTGCCGCCGTCGATCACCACCCTCACCGGCTGGGATGACAAAGCGCTCGGCCTGCTCGCCGGGCTGGAACTGCAGCTCCCGGCCAACCCGTGGCCCGAACCGTGCCACTGGTGCTCCCTGGATGCCCTTTTGTCGCCTGATGGGGGAAAGCTGGCCCTCGCCGAGCTCGTCCCGGCCCCGACCGATCTCGGGGCAACCGACTGGGACGAGTTCGACGCCCTCGACCTGGCCCAGCAATGGCAGCGTTGGGAGGACTTCCGAAGGTACGCCGACGTCCGGCTGCGTGTCGTCGACCTCGAGACCGGCGAGACCTTCTACTCGGAGCTATGGGCGGGCCCCGGAGAGCTGGTGGACTTCGACGGCCGCTATCTGATCTACCAGTTCGGCGGCACCGGCCACCACAGCCAGTTCCCCTACAACACCCATCTGATCGACACCAGCACCGGCGAGGGGATCCCCATCAACTGGGGGGACACCGATCCCGGACACCTACAGCGACACATCTCGCTCGCGCTACCCACCTGAGGTGCTGCCCACTTCGTGATGTCAACGCTCCACCAACAGCTACAAGTGATCCGATCGGCGGACCGGTCACCTCCGGGAAGGGTCCAACGTCACGACCGGCTGCGTCCAGGCCATTGGGCCCTGTTGCGGTGCAGCCATGGCCGCGATCATGAACAGATGAGACGAGCGTTGTCGGCGATGCTTGTCGTCACCGTGATGGCGTCATGTGGTGGGGTTGGCGGGGATGAGAGGAACGGTATCGATGCGCCGGAATCGGGTATCACCACGTCGGAACCGGCGTCGACAGCCCGCATCGTATTGGCTGGGGACCTCATGCTCGGTCGGGGCGTCGCCCCCCGGCTGGCAGTTGAACCCGGTGAGGTGTTCGCCGGCGTCCGCCACATCGTGTCGGGCTCCGATCTCGCGGCCGCCAACCTCGAATCCCCCCTGACTGGGCGTGCCCATGTGGTCGACAACCCCAATGCGCTCGAAGCCGATCCCGCTCACGCCACGGTGGTCGCCGCTGCTGGCTTCGATCTGCTGGCCATAGCGAACAACCATGCGCTCGACGCCGGGGTTGCTGGTGTCGACGACACCCTGGCGGCGTTGTCCCGGGCCGGCATCCAGGCGCTGGGGTCGGCGACGGCTCCGACGGTCACAGTCGAGGCGGGAGAGGTCAGGGTCGCCTGGCTGGCCTTCGACGCCACGGGCACCACCACCGACGACAACACGCTGGTCGCCTGGGATGATGCCGGCGGGCCTCGGCTGATCGCTCAGGCCGCGGGCCTGGCCGATGTGGTCATCGTCGGCGTCCATGGTGGGGTGGAATACCATCCCATGCCGAGCGCCGAGCTGGGCCGTATCGCGGAGCTGGCGGTGGCGGCCGGTGCTGACGTGTTGTGGGGTCACGGCGCCCACGTGGTGCAGCCGATCACCACCGTGCCGGCCCCGGGTGGGAGAACGGCGGTGGTGGCAACTTCGCTCGGTAATCTGCTGTTCGACCAATCCGGAGCCGACCGCACCACCGGGGCGTTGCTGGAGCTTCTGGTTGGTGGTGACGGGGTGATGGCCTACCGGGTCGCCGGTATCTCGCATCCCGACCGTGTCGTCCGGTTCGACGGGTGGGAAGAGCCTGGCCCCAGCAGTGTCTCGTGGGCCGGGAGCTGGTGGACCGTGGTCGGCCCGCTGGTGAGCCAACCCGTTCGAGCAGCTTCGACCGACGGGTTCCGGTTTGGCGATGTCGTGGCCGCCGGCTTCGGTGACGTGACCGGCGACGGCGACAACGAGGTGGTGGTGTCGTTCCGGCGACCCTTCCAGTCGACCCCGCTCTCCGAACTCCGGCCCGATGATCAATGGTGGGACGCTGACGGGAGATCGGCCCACCTCGGTGTCTACGGTGAGAGCTTCGACGAGATCTGGGTGGCCGGGGCCCTGGTCCAGCCGGTGGCCGGGCTCGCGGTCTGCGACGGCGGGCTGGCGGTCGCCTATTCTGCTCTCGACGATTCGACCTGGTTGGCGGCCGGGGCGTTGACGTGGAACGGGTTCGGGTTCGACACCTCCTCCAAGGTGGCGGGCCCGACGGATCTCGGTTGCGCCGATCTCGACGGCGACGGCTTCACCGAGCCGCACGTGATTCGCCGCTGATCGGGCGCCAGTCGAGGCCTTTGGCCTCTAGGCCCCGGCGCCGCCATTTCCTATGTTGAGGATCAACAACGAGGAACGGAACCAGTCCCATGAGGCCCCTACTCAGTGTGCTCGCCGTGCTGGCACTGGTGGTCGGCGCCTGCACGTCGGCCGACGAGACTGCCGAGCCCTCGACCGCGGTCTCGGAGGTCACCGCCTTGCCTCCGGCCGGCGCCGTCGCCTTGGCGTCGTTCGGAACCATGGACGACGTGCCGCTCCTCGATGGATCCCCTGCCTACGCCGGACCGCCGACACCGACCACGCTGGCGGGCGCCTTGATCACTCCCTGGGTGCGTCAGGCGCTGGCCGAGGCCGATGCCGAAGCGATGCTTGCCGCCAACGGGTTCGTGATCGTGCCCAGCACCTATCACCACTTCTTCCACGTCTACCAAGGCGCCGAATACGAGGGCCACCCGGTGCTCGTCACCACCGACGCCGCCTACCACGTCTGGCATCTCGTCTTTGACAAAATCTTGCGTGAAGCGGAGCAACAGAGCTTGCTCCCGGTGCTCGACACACTCGTCACGGACCTGGTGACCAGGGCCAGGGTGCAGGAGAACGAGCTGGCCGGTTCGGTGCTGGCCGACGACGCCGCCCGAGTCCGCCAGTACTACGAGGCCATCGCCGTGGTCCTCGAGCTGGACGTCGGCCCGATTGGTCCCCTGGCCGAGCAGGAGGTGGCACTGATTCTCGACCACTCCGAGGTGACCGACTCCCCCACGATCGGCACCGGGGATTGCCGAGGCAGCGATTGCATCGACTACACCCTGTACCGGCCTCGTGGCCACTACACCCGCAACGCCGATCTCGAGCGGTACTTCCGGGCCATGTCGGCGCTGGGCAACACGGCGTTCCTCCTCGGTGATGAGATGCTGCGCCGCGGTGTCCTGGCTACCAGGGTGCTGCTGTCGGATCCCGAGCTCACCGAGAGCTGGCAGCGCATCTACGAGCCAACCGCGTTCCTCGTCGGAGCAGCCGACGACTACACGCCGTTCGAGCTGTCGAACGCCGTCGAGGCCACCATCGGGTGGGACGGCCTCGACGCCATCACCGACCCTGCGGTCATCGAGAAACTGGCCAACGAGCTGACCGGGACCCGCCGGGTTCAGATCAACCCCGAAGCGTCATCGGTGCGTCTGATGGGGGTCCGGCTGGTGCTCGACGCGTACGTGATGGATCAGCTCGTTCACCCCAACGTCGAGCAACGGCAGTGGGCTTCGCCCCTCGATCTCGCTGCTGCGTTCGGCTCGGACTGGGCCTACGACGTGATCGAGGACCTGGGCGAGACCGACTACCCCGGCTACGACGAGCAGCTGACGGTCGTGAGCGATCTGGTGGCGGCCCGCACGATCGACGACTGGAGCGCCACCGTCTACGACGGATGGCTGTGGGCGCTGGCCCCGATGTGGGCCGAGCACGGTGGCGCCTACCCCGACTTCATGCAGACCGACACCTGGGCGGCCAAGGCCCACCAGACCGGGTTCGGTTCCTACACCGAGCTCAAGCACGACACGATCCTCTACGCCAAACAAGCCGGCGTCGAGGGCGGAGGTGAGGAGCCGCCAGTGCCGCCGCGACACTGGGTGGAGCCCGAGCCGGTCGTGTTCCATCGTCTGGCCGAGCTGAGCGCCCTCATGAGCGACGGCCTGGCGGCCCGGGATCTGCTGCCCGACCAGTACCGGACGCTGTTGAGCGATCTGGTGGCCTTTTATCAGCGGCTCCGATCGATCGCCGCCGACGAGCTTGCCGGGTTGCCCCTCTCGACCGAGGACAACGACTTCCTGGCGTCGACCGGCAGCCTACTGGAGACCATGTGGCTACGGAGCTCCGACATCGAGCTTGACCTCGACACCGGACCCGACAGCCAGGCAGCCCTTGTCGCCGACATCATGCGCTCCGGTCAGAGCATTCTCGAGCTCGGCACCGGCTATGTCGACCAGATCTTCGTGCTCGTCCCCGACGACGACGGATCACCCCAGGTGGCCGTCGGCGCCGTCTACTCCTACTACGAGTTCTGGAGGACCGAAGGCGACCGCCTCACCGACGAGGAATGGAGGGCCATGCTCGCCGCCGGCGAGGCACCCGACCGGCCGACCTGGCAGGACGTTATGCTCTCCCGCGAGCGGACCCCCGGCCCAGGCGCCGGCGCGGACGGCAACCTGGGGCCGGGATTGCTGTGCCGCGACGTCGCCAACGCCGGATACGGCATAGAGGCGGCCGTCGGGTATTGGCTCAGAGAAGGTAGACCCGATCGGATGGACGCCGACGGCAACGGCATCCCGTGTGAGACCGTGTTCGCCGTTGCACCGTTCTTCGCCGCCGTCTCCGACCTCGAAACCGGCTTCCTGTGCCGTGAGCTGCTCGAGGACCAGGGAGTGGACCGGTACGCCTCCGCCGTCGCTTACTGGCTCCTCGAGGGGGCTCCGGCCCGAATGGATGCAGACGGCAACGGGGTGCCCTGCGAGACGGTATGGCCTGCCGACGACGTCGCCGGCTTCCTCAACCCGGATCGGTAGCGAGCCGTCGAGCTTGCGACGCCGACGGCTGTGGTGGTCGAAGTCAGCGACGGCGTAGGGCGAGGGCGACCGCTTCGGCCCGGCTGTGCACATCGAGCTTGGTCAGGATGTGCTGGACATGGTTGCGCACGGTCAGCGGGGAGACGAACAGTCGCTTGGCAATGGCCGGTCCATCGAGTCCCTCCGTCAGCAGTGCCAGAACCTCACGTTCGCGCCGGGTCAGCGCGTCGAGCTCCTTGGGCTCGTGGTCACGGGCCGGGCTCCATCCCTCGAGCCGCTCGACCACCAGCCGTTCCAGCTCGGGTGGCAGTCCGACCTCACGAATCAGGTGCACCAGCCGGCACTGGTCGCGGAGTTCGACGGGGGGTACGATGCTCGACGCACTCAACCAGAGCGTCGCACCGTCGGACGTTCGTCCCAGCACCTCTCGAGTTGCTCTGACCTCGTCTTCCGGGCCGGCTTCGGCCGCCGAGCATCCCTCACAGACGGGATTGCCGCATCGGTCCCACCACTGGAGCACCTCATCACAGCGCCGGCCGATCACATCTTCGGCGCTGTAGCCGAACAGATTCGTTGCGGCGTCGTTCCAACCGACGATTCTCAGATCGGGACCGATTGCGATCATGGCATCGGAAGTCCGTCCGAGGCTGTCGTGCAGATCGGCGAGGCGTTGATCGAGTTCCACCGAAGCTTCGATCTCGTCCACGATTACAACGGTACTACGGCCCGTCAAGCGGTGCGAGAGCCGTCCACGGCCGGATCCCGGCCCGCCCGGCCTTGGCGGAGCAGGGCGAGGATCCCCCCGGCCTCGAGAATCTCCCGCATCTCGGGCGCGAGGGGCTGAGCCGACAGAGAGACCCCACCATCGCCAACGACGATCCGACCTGAGGCCAGATCGATCTCTATGACATCACCAGCCGCCACCGCCTCATGAACTCCGGGGCAGGCGAGCACGGGGAGCCCAACCGCCACGGCGTTGCGCATGAAGAGGCGGGAGAACGATTCGGCCACCACACAGGCCACGCCAAGCGCCTTCACGTTCTCCGGCGCGGTCTCCCGGCTCGACCCGCAGCCGAAGTTGCGCCCGGCCACGATCACATCGCCCGGCTCCACCGTCGCCGCAAAGGTGGGATCGATCGACTCCAGCACATGGTGTTTCTGGACCTCGACCGGCTCGATCGCATACTGGCCCGGGGCCAGCAGATCGGTGCTGATGTCGTCACCGAAGCGCCACACCCGACCGCGAACCAAACCCTCAGACACTCGACACCACCTCCGGTTGCGGACTGCTGATTCGTCCCCGCACCGCCGAGGCGGCGACGGTAGCCGGCGAGGCCAGATAGATCTCGGCTTCGGCGCTCCCCATACGACCCATGAAGTTACGGTTGTGACTGCCGATGCAGCGCTCGCCGGGGGCCAACAACCCCCCGTGGCCACCGAAGCACGGCCCACAGCCCGGGGGCAGCACCGTGGCCCCGGCGTCGACGAGGATCGCATAGACCCCGGTCTCCACCGCCTCCTGCAGAACCCGACGTGAGGCGGGGGCCACGAGCAGGCGCACCCCGGGGGCCACGCGACGTCCGGCCAGGATCCGGGCCGCCTGGCGGAGGTCCTCGAGACGGCCGTTGGTGCAGGAGCCGATGAAGGCCTGATGGATCTCCAGTCCTTCGACCTCATCGACCGGCCGCACCCGATCGATCTCGTGGGGTAGTGCGACCTGGGGCGCCAGATCCGACAGATCGATGTGGTGGACCGCCAGATAGTCGGCTCCCGGCTCGGTGACGAGTCCGGCGCCGGATCGACCGCCGTGACTCGCCAGATAGGTGTCGGTCACCGCGTCCGATTCGAAGATGGTGAACTTGGCCCCCATCTCGACTCCCATGTTGGCGACGGTGAGGCGGCTCGACATGTCGGCCTCGGCCAGGGCAGGCCCGGCGAACTCCATCGAGCGGTACTGGGCGCCGTCGGCACCGAATCGCCCGGCCAGATACAAGATGACGTCCTTCCACGACACCCCCGACCCCAGCGTTCCCGACAGCTCGAAACGAATCGTCTCCGGCACCCGGAACCAGAGGCGACCGGTGGCCAGGACGTACACCATCTCGGACGTTCCGATCCCGGTGCCGGCGGCGCCCAGTGCACCGTAGGTGGTGGTATGGGAATCGGTGCCGACCACCAGCGTCCCGGGCCGGAGATGGCCCTGTTCGGGTACCAGCTGATGACAGATCCCCTCGCCCACGTCGTAGAAGGCCGGAATGTCGAACCGGGCCACGTGTCGACGGATGCGCTGATGGATCTCGGCGGCACCGGCCGAGGGAGCCGGCACGAAATGATCGTTGACGACCACGACACGGGAAGGATCGAAGACCTCATCGAAACCGCTCTCGGTCAGCAGATCGAACACCCGGGCGGCGAAGATGTCGTGCAGGAGGGCAAGGTCGACGTCGGCCACCACGAACTCACCGGCCGCCACCTCGTCTCGTCCCGACGCCCTCGCCAGGATCTGCTCGGCCAATGTCATGGCCATGATCTCACCTCTCTTTCGACCGCCCGGTCACCCGGCCCCGAGACTGCGGCCACCGCAGACATACAGGGTCTGTCCGGTGATGTAGGACGACTCGTCCGAGGCGAGAAACAGCACGGCGTTGCCGATGTCCTCGGGAGTACCGACCCGCCCCATCGGAACGGTCTTGGCCAGCCGTTCCTGGACCTCCTCCTTGAGGCCGCGGAACAGCGGTGTATCGACCAGGGCCGGCGCCACGCAGTTGGCCGTGACGCCGAACCTGGCCATCTCCAGGGCCAGCGTTCGGGTCAAGCTGACGACGGCACCCTTGGACGCCGCATAGTTGGCCTGGCCGGAACCTCCCAGCCAGGCCCGCGACGACACGTTGACGATGCGGCCGTGGCCCTGCTCCATCATCAACGGGCTCACCGCCCGGCAGCACAGGAACTGGGACTTGAGGTTCACCCGGAGCACGTCGTCCCAGTCCTCCTCGCTCATCTTCGACAGGTACTTGTCGCGGGCGATGCCCACGTTGTTGACCAGGATGTCGACTCGACCGAAGGCGTCGACGGCCCCTGCGACCAGAGCCTCGGCCCCCTCCGCAACCGAGACGTCGGCGGTGACCCCGACCACGTCGACGCCGGTGGCTCTCATGTCCGCTTCGGCCTGCTCCACTTTGTCGGCCACCAGATCGTTGACGACGACCCGCGCTCCGGCGGCACCGAGGGTGCGCGCGATGCCGGCACCGATTCCCTGACCGGAGCCGGTGATGATCGCCACCCGATCCTTGACTCCCGATCCCATCATCGTCCTCCCTGCTCGTTGTCCTTCATCACATCACTTCCCGTTCAGCGGCCCGTGAAGTTCGGGCTGCGCTTCTCCACGAAGGCCTGGATGCCCTCCTTGCGGTCCTCGCTCGCCCTCAACACGGCGTGGCAGGTCGACTCGAACTCGAGGCCGGTCTCGAGGTCGGTTTCGGAGGCCCGGTTGATCGCGGCCTTGATCCGATCCAGCGACAGAGGAGCTCGGGTGGCGATCCTGGAGGCGAGCGCCATCGCCTCGTCGAGCAGGGACTCCTCGGCCACCACCCGGTTCACCAGACCCATCCTCTGGGTGACGTCGACGCCGAAGTGGTCGGCACTGAACATCAGCTCCTTGGCGTAGCCGGGGCCGACGAGGCGGGTCAGGCGCTGGGTGCCTCCGGCTCCCGGCATGCTGCCGACCTTGGCCTCGGGGAAGCCGAGACGGGCCCCCTCGGTCACGACCCGCAGGTCGCAGGCCAGGGCCAACTCGAGGCCACCACCCAGCGCGTAGCCCCTGATGGCGGCGATCACCGGGACGTGCAGGTTCTCGAACCGGGCGAAGACGCTGCGAACCAGCAGGCCGAGCGGATCATGGATCAGGCCCGCCTCGAAGCTCTTCGACCGGTCCTTGAGGTCGGCGCCCACACAGAACGCCCTTTCGCCGGCACCGGTGATGATCACCGCCCTCACCTCGCCGTCGGCTTCGATCTGATCGAGTATCCGCCCCAGCGTCTCGAGCATCCCGACCGTGAGGGCGTTCATCGCCTCGGGGCGGTTGAGGGTGATGACGGCCACGCCGTCTCGTTGATCCAGCAGGACATCGGCTTGTGTCGTCGGTTCGTCGACCTCGACTTCGGTCGTTGTCATGGCAGTACTCCTTGTTGACGATGACTCGTGTTGCCCGGGGGGTCTCAGGTAGGGGCCTCTGGTGAGGGGTTTCAGGTGAGGGCCTCCAGCGGCGCCACGACGCCGAGTGCGGCCAGCTCGTCGATCTCGCGCTGATCGAAACCGAATTCGCCCAGCACCTCGCGGGTGTGCTCGCCCGGTATCGGAGGTGGCGGCCGCGAGGGCCGCCGCTCGTCTCGGGACAGGCGGGACGGACATCCCGGAGCGGTCACCTCGCCGACCGCCGGGTGGGCCACGGTGACCAGCGACTGCTCCTCGCTGAGGTGAGGCTCGGCCACGAGTTGCTCATACGACAGGAGGGGCCCACAGAGGATGTCGGCTTGCTCCAGTTCCGCAATCCACTCGTCGGTCGTTCGGGTCTCGAACAGCGGGCCAAGCACCCGGTTCAGGGCCGGCCGTTCGCGAACCCGCTTCTCATTGGTGTCGAATCGAGGGTCGGTGGCCAGGTCCGGACGGCCGAGGACCCGGCACAGAGCCGGCCAGCGTTTCGGGGTGTAGGCCGCCACCATGACGTGGCCGTCGGCGGTGGCGAAGGCCTCGTTGGGAGCAGCGTAGGCGGCCGCGCTCCCGAGGCGCTCCGGCTGGTGGCCGCTGGCCAGATACATCGACAGTGGCACCACCTGGAAAGCGAGGAGTGATTCGAGGAGTGACACGTCGGCCCGCTGGCCGAGCCCGGTGCGTTCCCGGGCGAACAGGGCGGCCAGGATCGCCTGGGTGGCGAAGACCCCACCGGCCATGTCGGCAGCCGGCGTGCCCACCTTCACCGGAGGACCATCCGCGGTACCGGTGACGCTCATGATCCCGCTCATGGCCTGAGCGATCCCGTCGACACCGGGCCGCGACCGCCACGAGCCGACCTGCCCGAAGGCCGAGATGGCGCAGTACACGACCCGGGGGTTGTGTTCGGACATGGCGTCATAGCCGACACCGAGCCGATCGGCCACGCCGGGTCGAAAGCTCTCGAGGACCACGTCGCACCGTTCGGCCATTCGCAGCAGAACCCCCGCTCCCCCGTCCCGCTTCAGGTCGACGACGATGCTTCGCTTGGCCCGGTTCATGCCGAGAAAGGCCGCGGCCACGCCCTCCACGAACGGCGGGCCAAGGCCTCGCCCCCACTCCCCTCCCGGGGGTTCGACCTTGACCACGTCGGCCCCGAGATCCCCCAGGTACATGGCACAGGTGGGACCGGCCGCCCCCTGTGACAGGTCGAGCACGGTGATCCCGTCAAGCGCCGCGGCCATTGGTCCTCCTCTCGATCGGGACACCGGCTTCGCCCAGCCCGATGGTCCCGCCCACCGCAATCCGGGCAAAGGCCTCGGCCACCTCCTCGGCGGTGGCATCACCTTCGGGCCGGTACCAGCGCACCACCGAGTTGCACATCCCGAGCAGCGCCCGGACGGACAAGCCCACATCCTGAGGGGCCATCACCCCCGACTCGATACCCTCGACCAGAATCCGCCTGAACAGCTGCTCGTACTGATCACGATTGGCGAGATGGGCGGCCAGCTTGTCGTCGTCGAGGAATCGGCCCTCCTCGATGAAGCAGGCAACGGCGTCCCGGTCACGGATGGCCTCCACCGTGTGCAGGGTGACGGCCCGTCGCAGCTTCTCCTCCGGCGGCAGAGCCGAGTCGACGACCGCCGCCAGCCGGGGTGTGACCCGGTTGACGGTCAATTCGATGATCTCCGAGAGCAGATCCTGCTTGCAGGGGAAGTGATGGTAGACACCGGATTTGGCCAGACCGACCTCGTTCGCCAGCTCGGCCATGCTCGTGCCGTTGTAGCCCTTGACCCGAAAGAGGGTCGCGGCCTCCCGGCGGATTCGTTCCCTGGTGGGGCTGGCGGAGTTCATCGCACGCTCGATCCGACGAGTGCGAGTCCCGCTTGCAGCGCCCAGAGGTTCTCGTCGCGGAACCGGTGGGGCACTCCGACCCGCACGGCCTCGATGAGGGCATCGGTGTCGACGATCCGTTCGAGTCCCTGAATCACACCGAGGGACACGACCCCGGCGATGAGTTGCCCGCCCGAGATCGACCGGGCCGTGTCGACCAGGGCGAGCACGACGTCATCGTCGTCGATGCTCCGGCCGCAGACACCGGCGCGTTCGTCGATGATGATTCGGGCTCCAGGGCCGACTTCCGCTCGATAGCGGTTGAGGGCTTCGCCGGTCAAGGCGACCAGGACACCGGCGGACTGGACGAGGGGATAACCGATCTCCCGGTCGGAGATGACGACGTCGGATCGGCTGGCCCCACCTCGCGACTGGGGGCCGTAGGCCTGGCTGTGGGTGGCATGCCGGCCACACAGCATGGCCGCCTTGGCCAGGATTCGTCCGGCGGTGACGATGCCCTGACCGCCGGAGCCCGCGATCCGGATCTCGTGACGCATGGTCATCCCACCTCCCGTCGTCGAACCCCGCCATAGACCGGCGCCTGCTCCCGGTGCAGGACCCCGGTGGCCAGCCCGGCCGGCGCGGCCGAGGGCGGCACATGGTCGACAAACCGTTTCTCGGCCAACGCGACGGCCACGCCATCCCCCTCGCGGGTCATGCGGGTGAGCATCTCGGCACCGCCCCCGAGCCGGTTGTAGCGGCCGTAGTACTCGGGGCAGTCGCTGATGATCTCCACGAAGGCGAACCCGCTGTGGGCCATGGCGTCGGCCAGCGTCTTGGTCATCTCGATGGGCGTGGCCGCCAGCACCCGGGCCACATACGACGCGCCGGCCCCGACGAGGAGCCGGCAGGCGTCGAATGGTCGTTCGCTGTTGCCGGCCGGAGCGGTGGAGGCGATCGCCCCCTCCCGGGTGGTCGGGGCGACCTGACCACCGGTCATGCCGTAGATCGAGTTGTTGAGCATCATCACGGTGATGTCGATGTTGCGTCTGGCGGCGTGGATGAGATGGTTGCCGCCGATGGCCAGGCCGTCGCCGTCGCCGGTCACGACGATGACATGGAGCTCGGGCCGGGCCAGCTTCAAACCGGTGGCGAAGGCGGGAGCTCGTCCATGGGTGCCGTGCAAAGTGCAGAAGTCGGCGTAGGCGACGAGGCGGCTGCTACAACCGATGCCGGCCACCATGGCCACCTTGTCGGGGTCGAGGCCCAGTTGGCCGACGGCCTCGAGGCACGATCGCAGCACGATGCCGTGGGCACACCCTGGACAGAGAACGTGGGGCATCGCCCACTGGCGAAGGTAGGCGGTGGCGTCGGACCCCCGCCCGTCCGCCGTCGGCGGCGCCGTGGACGTCGGTTTCACATCGGTCATCGGACACCTCCGGCCCAGGAGCCGACGACCTCCAGCGACGGCGCCCGATCGTGCGCGCCGATAACCGCGGTCAGGTCGTCGGGGGTGATCGGCTCACCATGGCACCGAAGGTGACCGACGATCTCGGTCCGACCGGCTGCCGCCCGCTCGACTTCGCCGATCAGCTGACCGAGGTTCATCTCGGCCACAATCAGGCGATCGACCTTCTCGGCAACGGCGGCGATCTCCTTGTGGGGGAACGGCCACAGGGTGATCGGCCGGATCAGGCCGACCTTCCGCCCCTCGGCTCGGGCCGTCTCCACCGCGGCCCGAGCCGATCGGCCGACGATGCCGTAGCCGAAGACGGCCAGTTCGGCGTCGTCGAGGCCAAGGGTCTCGATGTGGGTGAGTTCGTCGGTTCGAGCATCCACCTTGGCCTGCAGCCGTTGAGCGAGGGCCTCGGCGTTCCTCCCGTCGTCGCTCGGCAACCCCCGCTCGTCGTGGCTGAGCCCGGTGACGTGGAACCGGTAGCCGTCACCGAACGCGGGCAGTGGCGGCACGCCGTCCGGGGGTGCCGCCTTGGCGACGAAGTCCTCGGGATTGCACTCGGGTCGGGCCCGATGCTCGATCGGGACTTGATCGGGAAGCACGACGCCCTCGGCGGTATGACCGATCACCTCGTCGTACAGCACGATGACCGGTGTTCGGAAGCGCTCGGCCAGATTGAAGGCCCGAACCGTCTCGTCGAAGACCTCACGGACCGAAGCCGGGGCCAGCACGATGGCGGGACGGTCGCCGTGGCTTCCCCACCGGGCCTGCATGACGTCGCCCTGAGACGGAGAGGTGGGAAGTCCGGTGCTCGGGCCGCCCCGCATCACGTTGACGACCACACACGGAACCTCGGCCATGGCGGCGAATCCGATGTGTTCCTGCATCAGCGAGAATCCCGGCCCGCTGGTGGCCGTCATCGCTTTCATCCCGGCGAGCGAGGCCCCGATCACCGCAGCCAGGGAGGCGATCTCGTCCTCCATCTGGATGAAGACGCCGTCGACGTCGGGGAGCGCGCTCACCATGAACTCGGCGATCTCCGACGACGGCGTGATGGGGTAGCCGCCATAGAAGCGGCAACCGGCGGCCAGCGCCGCTCGGGCACAGGCCTCGTTTCCCGTGACCAGTTCGGCGGGACTCATCGAAACCTCCCGGGGACGACCGTGGCGTTTGTCGCGCCCGGCCACTCGACGCCATCGCCCCTGTCATCATCTCTGTCGGGATGGATCGAGATGGCGAAGTCGGGGCAGAGCATCTCGCACAGTTCGCAACCTGTGCAGGCGTCGGCCTCGGAGACCATCAGGGTGCCGTCGGCGTCGAGGAGCAGAGCGTGCTCCGGGCAGACCCGGGAGCAGATGTCACACCCCTTGCACCACTCGTGTCGGATCACGACGCGGTAGCGGGAGGGAGACCCGACCGGTTTCGCCGCTGGTTGGCCGATTGCCGCGGTCGGCTCGGTCCGGCCGGCGTGGAAGGCGGCGAGGTTGGCCTCCACTGTTCCCGGGGGCACCAGGCGGCCGATGGCTTCCTCCCAGTGCTCCAGGCTCACATCGAGGAATTCGGCAACGGCACCGAGGATCACGCTGTTGGCCGCTCTGACCTGGCCGAGGCCGGTGGCAACCCCGGCGGCGTCGAGCAGGCGGGCTTGCAGCCGGCGCTCGGTGATCGGGGCGAGGTCGACATCAGGGTAGGGAACCACCCACGACCGCCGATCGGCGCACGCCCCGGGCGGCACGACCGTCCGCACGTCGGCCACGACGGCACCGCCCGGGCGGACATAGGGCATCCAGCGGAGGGCCTCGGCCCACTCGAAGGCGGCCAGCACCTCGGCGCCGGCCAGGGCCACCAAGGGGCTGTCCACCTTCTCCCCCCACCTGATGTGGCTGAAGACCGAGCCCCCCCGCTGGGCCATGCCGTGGACTTCGCTCTGCTTGACGTCGTGACCGGCTCGAACCAGGGCGTCGGCCACGATCATGCTGGCCAGAACCACACCTTGACCCCCCACTCCGGCCAGCAGCAGACCACGCGATCGTTCAGCCATGGGAGAACTCCGGCTCGGCACTGGACCCGACCGCGGTCGGGACAATGGCCAGGGGCGGGCAGAGCTGGGCGCACAACGTACACCCGGTGCAGGTCGTCGCCTCGATGGTCACCTTGCGCCTTCCCTCGACGGTTTCGTCGGTCCACACGATCGACGGGCAGCCCAGGTTCATGCAGGCCTGGCAGGCGGTGCATGCCTCGGCTATCACCTCATAGGGCCGGTCACGGACCTTGACCGGGCTTTCCACACACGGCCGGTTGGTGATGACGACCGACGGACCCTTTCGCCGTGTCGCCCGCTCGAGCGTCCCGTACATCGCCCCGTAGTCGTAGGGGTCGACGACTGTGACGTCCTGAACGCCGATGGATCGACAGAGGCCGACGAGATCGACCGGGGTGGCCTTGGCCCCCTGCAGGGTCGTTCCCGTACCGGGGTGCTCCTGGCCCCCGGTCATGGCGGTGGTGCCGTTGTCCAGGATCAACACGGTGATGTCGGCGTCGTGATACACGGCGTCGATGAGTCCCCCGATCCCCCCGTGGAGGAAGGTGGAGTCACCGATGGTGGCCACCACGGGTCCTTCGACGCCGCCCGAGGCGGCGAGACCGACGGCCATGCCGGTGCTGCTCCCCATGGCCACACAGGTGTCCATGGCCGCCAGCGGTTGCAGGGCGGCCAGGGTGTAACAACCGATGTCACCGGCGACAACAGCGCCCATGCGCTTCAGGGCCATGAAGGGTGAGGTGTGGGGGCAGCCAGCGCACAGCACGGGAGGTCGGACGACGGTGCCCGGACCCGGTGCGACGATGGTCGGCTCCTCCAGCACACCGGCGGCCACGAATCCGTCGCGCACCGTGTCGGGACTGAACTCGCCCACCGGGCTGAAGAACCGCTTCCCCTCGACGGCGATACCGGCCGCCCGGATCCTCGTCTCGAGGAACGGCTCGAGCTCCTCGACCACCAGGAGACGATCGACCTCCTCGGCGAACGACCGGATCCGTTCCAGGGGCAGTGGGTAACTCATCCCCAGCGTGAGGATTCGGGCCCGGGGAAGTACCTCACGCACATAGCTCGACGCGATCCCCGACGTAACCACACCGAACTCGTCACCGCCGGAGTCGGTGCCGCCGGATTCGGTGCCGCCGGATTCGACGGTGAGAGGGCTCGACTCCACGTAGGCGCTGAGCTTCTCCAGGCGGTCGAGCAGGGCGGGGCGCCGGGCTCGGGCGTAGAGCGGGATCATCACCCGCTTTGCCGGATTCGGCGAGTAGCCGATGTTGTGGTGTTCCACCCGGGGCCCGATGGTGACGAGACCCCGGTTGTGGGAGATCCGGGTGGTGGTCCGCACCAGAACCGGGGTGTCGAATTCCTCGGAGATCTCGAACGCCAGCTTGGTGAACTCCTTGGCCTCGGCGCTGTCGGCCGGCTCCAGCAGGGGGATACCGGCGAAACTCGCATAGTGGCGATTGTCCTGCTCGTTCTGCGAGCTGTGCATGCCCGGATCGTCGGCGCTCACCACCACGAGTCCGGCACCGACACCCGTGTAGGCCGAGGTCATCAGGGTGTCGGCCGCCACGTTGACGCCGACGTGTTTCATGGTGGCCAGGGCCCGGGCCCCTCCAAGCGACGCTCCGAGGGCGACGTCGAGTGCGACCTTCTCGTTGGGCGACCAGCGAACGTCGATGTCGGTGCGGTCGGCGATCGACTCGAGGATCTCGGTGCTCGGTGTCCCCGGATATCCGACGGCGACGGTCGCTCCCGCTTCGACCGCCCCTCGGGCGATGGCCTCGTTCCCCGAGAGGAGCGCCCGGCTGTCGGCGGGTGCGGCTCGCGTCACGCCGGGTGTCATCCGGATCCGGTTCCGAGGAGAGCATAGATCTCGTCGTCGGTGAGAACATGATCGACGGCTTTGGCCTGAGTCATGATCGCCTCCACGTACTGCTCGTCGCAGCTCAAACCCCTGCGGGAGAGCCAGGCGACCGCGTTGGCCTGACCACTCATCGGGCCAACCGCGATGACCTGCTCACGACCGACCTCGTCGGCCGGAACGCCGGAGTAGACCCGGTTGGCCAGCCACTGGTCACCGCTGTTGATGGCCTTGAGGACCGCGGCGGCGTGTACTCCGGTGCTCGTGCGGAAGGCGTCTTCGCCCACCGCCGCGAGGTTGGGCGCAATCGGGGTGTCGGTTGCCCGGGACACCGCCTCGCTGTAGGCCGGCAGCGAGGAGAGGTCGGAATCGATCCAGCCCAGCAACTTGAGATTGACCAGGAGCATCTCGATGGCGGCGTTGCCGACTCGTTCGCCGATGCCCAGACCACATCCGTGCACCCGATGGGCGCCGGCGGAGATCGCGACCAACGAGTTGATGATGTCGAGGCCCCGGTCACGGTGACCGTGGAAGTCGAGCTTCACGTCCTCGCCACTCTCGGCGATGAGCCGGCGGGCGAATCTGATGAGGGCGTTGACCCCCGACGGTGTGGCGTGTCCCACGGTGTCGGCCACGCAGATGCGGCTGGCTCCGGCCTCGATGGCGGCGAGGTAGATTCGGCGCAGGTCCTGGGGGTCGGCCCGAGTGGTGTCCTCGGTGACGAACATCACCTCGAGGTCTTCCCGGCGGGCCAGGCTCACGGCGTCGACAGCGGTCTTGATCAGGAAGTCGATGTCCCAGTGTTCGACGGTCTGGCGGATGGGGCTGGATCCGAGGAACAGAGCGGCCTCGACCGCCACACCGGACCTCTGCTGGGCCTCGGCTATCGGGAGGATGTCGTGGGCGATGGTGCGCCCGGCACAGTTGGGGGCGATGGCCAGGCCGGCCCCCTCGATCTCCTTCAACAGGGCCACGACATCCTCGAGAACGTGCCGACTGGCGCTGGCGTACCCCAGATCGGCGGCGCCGATCCCCAAGGCGGCCATGGCATGGAGGATCTCGATCTTCTCGTCGAGCCGGGGTTGCCGCACCGAGGGGCACTGCAGCCCGTCACGCAATGTCTCGTCGTCCAACTCCACCGGATGTGTCGGGGCCGGCTCGGGATCAACGAGGTTCCAATCGTAGAGAAGGTCCTGATGGGACTCGGTTCGTGACTCGTCCGGCGACATGATGGGCTCCCTTGTGTCCCGGTACCGGTCGCTGGCCGACCGGCCGGTCGGTCGGTTCATGGATCTGTATTCACCGTCGCACCCGCTCCGAGGCAGGACAATCCGGATCCTGCATCATTTTTCTGGTGTCGATACACCAGCGCCTCCCGTCGCAGACCCGCATTCCCGGCGTGCTGATCCAGACGCGTCTGCCAAATGGCACAGACGCATCATTGACGCCCGGGATCGGGTCGCCGGACACTGCAAAGGAGGCGACCGACCGGCCGGTCGGTCACCTCGGACTGCGCACCCGTGAGGAGGTACACCATGACCGCAACGGAACGATCCGTTGTCGGCGTCTCGTTCCGACCAGGCGAGTTCGAAGTCGACTCCGACGGCGACGGGCATCTCCTCGGAAGCCGGTGTCGTACGTGTGGCGCCCACTTCTTCCCCGTGCGTCATGCCTGCGCCGGATGTCTCGGCACCGATCTGGAGACACGACGCCTGTCCCGGCGAGGCACGCTGTACACCTACACCGTCATCCACCAGTCAACGCCCGATTTCGAGGTCCCCTACATGCTCGGATACGTGGATCTTCCCGAGCGGGTCCGGGTCATGGGGCAGATGATAGGGCACGAATCCGAGCTGCCGCTCGGCACACCCATGGAACTCGACGTCGTACCGGTCGGCACCGACGACAACGGGGTGGTGCTGCTCGGGTACCGGTTCGTGCCCGCCTCCGGAACGGGAGCCGACGAGGAGGAGACCGGCAATGACTGACGTGCACGTGATCGGAATCGGGATGACCAAGTTCGGCCGTCATCCCGAACACGACGCCGCCGAGTTGGGCGGAGCCGCGCTGCGGGAGGCGATCGAGGATGCCGGAATCGACGCCCGACGGATCGAAGCCGCCTATTGCGGGCACGTCTTCCAGGGAATGGTCACCGGGCAACGGATTCTGGCCCACGAAGGACTGGCCGGGCTGCCGTTGACCAATGTCGAGAACGCCTGCAGCAGCGGGGCCACCGCGGTCCGGGAGGCCGCGCTGTCGATCCGGGCCGGCGAGCACGATGTGGTGGTGGCCATCGGTACCGAGCACCTCACCAGCCGGTTCGCCGGCGCCCTCACCCCCGACCCCAGCGATCCCGAGGCGGCCGTCGGCGCCACCATGCCGGGCGTCTACGCCATGCGGGCCCGCCGATACATGGCGGAGTTCGGCATGTCCCGGGAGCAGCTGGCCCTGATACCGGTGAAGAACAAACGCAACGCCGCCCGCAATCCGCTGGCCCACTTCCGCAAGGAGATATCGGTGGCCGACGTGCTCGAGTCACGCCCGATCGCCGACCCCCTCAACCTCATGGACTGCTCGCCGGTGACCGACGGTGCAGCCGCGGTGGTGCTGGTCAGCGATCGTGCACTCCGCCGTCACGGAGCGGACCGGGCCGTCCGGCTGGCCGCCTCGGCCCTGCGTTCCGGCTCGGTCGACGTCGAGCCGACGTCGATGACCTTCGAGCCACTCACCCACAACACGGCGAACGACGCCTATGAGAAGGCCGGGATCGGACCCGGCGACGTCGATATGGCCGAGGTTCACGACTGCTTCAGCATCGCCGAGGTGCTGCGGGTCGAGGGGCTGGGTCTGTTCGAGCAGGGAGCCTACCCGGCTGCGGTCGAGCGGGGCGACGCCGACATCGGCGGACGACTCCCGATCAACCCCAGTGGTGGTCTGCTCGGCAAGGGCCATCCGCTCGGCGGCACCGGTGTGGCCCAGGTGGTCGAAGTGGTACGCCAGCTGAGAGGGGAGGCCGGGGACCGACAGATCGAGGGGGCCCGGGTCGGCCTGGCCCACTGCCGCGGCGGCAAAGCCGTCGGCATCGAAGGAGCAGCATGCACCGTCCAGCTCCTGGTCCGTTGAGTCGCGACACACTCCCCGAGCAGGTGGAGATCCCGTTCGTCTTGATGCGAGGGGGAACGAGCAAGGCCCTCTTCCTGACGGGGAGAACCCTGCCGAGCCACGCCGACGCACGTGATCGCCTGATCCTGGCATTGTTCGGCAGCCCTGATCCCCGCCAGATCGACGGGCTGGGTGGAGCCGACCTGCTCACCAGCAAGCTCGCCATCATCGATCGGCCAACCACACCCGAGGCCGACCTCGACTACACGTTCGCCCAGGTCAGCATCACCGAGCCGTACGTCGACTACGACATCAACTGCGGCAACATCTCGGCCGCCGTCGGCGCCTACGCCGTCGACGAAGGTCTCGTGGCGGTCAGTGAGCCGACCACAACGGTCCGCATCTTCAACACCAACACGCGGCGCATCCTGCGAGCCGAGGTTCCGATCCACCACGGACGGGCGGCGGTGGACGGCGACCTTGCGATCGACGGAGTCCCCGGGACCGGAGCGCCCATCGACCTCGACTACAGCCGGACCGCAGGCGGTGTCACCGGTTCCCTCCTACCCACCGGGAACCCGATCGACCTGCTCGACACCGCCATCGGGCCGGTGGAGGTCAGCATCGTCGACCTGGCCAACCTGTGCGTCTACATGGCCGCCGAGTCAGTGGGGATGACGGGCACCGAGGGCCCCGACCAGCTCCATGACACGCAGCTGGTTGCCGTGACCGCGGTGAAGGAGGCTGCGGCCAAGCTTCTCGGCATGGCTCCCGACGGGCTCACCCCGATCCCGGCGATCGTCGCCGCCCCCACTCGCTACACCCCCTTCGGGTCCCGCACCGTGGTCACCCCCGAGGAGACCGATCTGGTGGCCCGGGTGATCGGCGGCCGGCCTCCGGTGCTCCACAAGGCCTACCCCGGCACGACCGCGGCCTGCACCGCCGTCGCCGCCCGCATCGAGGGCACCACGGTGCACCGGGTTGCCCGAGCGGGCCGAGGATCGGTCTTCACCATCGGGCACACCAGCGGAACCATACCCATCGCGGTTTCGGTCCACGCCGATGGAGACAGCTGGAGGGTCGACAAGGCCGCCTACCAGAGAACGGCTCGCCGTCTGGCCCAAGGCTCGGCGTTCCTACGTCAATCGGACCTCGCCGTGAGCGGCTCGGGCTGATGGCCAAGCGGATCGTCACCCTCACCGTCAACGGGGCGACGACCCAGCTGCTGTTGCCCGAGCACCGCACCCTCCTCGAGTTGCTCCGCCACGAGCTCGGACTGGTGGGCACCAAGCACGGCTGTGACCTGGGCGAGTGCGGTACCTGCACGGTGCTCGTCGACGGTCGACCCGTGCTGTCGTGCCTGACGTTGGCCGCGCAGGCGGAGGGCCGGTCGGTGACAACGATCGAGGGCCTGGCCCGAGACGGTCGACCCGATCGGTTGCAGACGGTGTTCGCCGAGCTCGGCGCAGCCCAGTGCGGCTACTGCACGCCGGCCATGCTGCTCACCGCCCGCGCGCTGCTCGACGCCCGGCCCGACCCCTCTCGAGACGACATCAAGCAGGCCTTGGCCGGCAACCTGTGTCGGTGCACCGGCTACAACAAGATTCTCGACGCGGTCGAGATGGTGGCCCGGGAATCGGCGGTCTGACATGGAACCCGAGCACACCGTCGTCGGCCGGCCCCGACCTCGGGTCGATGCCATGGCCCAGACCACGGGCCGGCTGCGGTACGCCGACGATCTCATCCTGCCCGGAACCCTGATCGGCCGCCAGCTCCGCAGCCCCCACGCCCACGCCCTGATCACCGCCATCGACACCTCCCGGGCCGAGGAACTCGAGGGTGTGCTGGCGGTGATCACCGGCCGCCATCTGCCCACCCCCTACGGGATCCTGCCGGTCAGCGAGGACGAACACGCCCTGGCGGTCGAGAAGGTTCGGTACGTCGGAGAACCGGTGGCGGCGGTGGCGGCGCTCGATGCCGAGACGGCCGAGGAGGCCCTGCGCCGGATTCGGGTGGACTACGAGCCGATCGTGGATGTGGCCACCATCGGCGAAGCCCTGACCGAGGATCGACCACGTATCCACGGCGACGGTGTCGGGCCCAACGTCCACCGCCGTGTGGCCCTCGAATTCGGTGACGTCGACTCGGGCTTCGCCCGGGCCGATCACATCCGGGAGGACCTGTTCTTCTTCGGCGGCAACACCCACGCTGCTCTGGAGCTGCACGCTGCCCTGGCCAGCAGCGATCCCGACGGGAAGCTCACCGTGTGGTCGTCGACCCAGGTCCCCCACTACCTGCAGCGGACGGTGGCCAAGGTTCTCGATCTGGCCATGAATCGGGTCCGGGTGATCGCCACCCCGAGCGGCGGGGGTTTCGGCGGCAAGACCGATCTGTTCTCCCACGAACTGGTGGCGGCCAAGCTGTCCCTGCTCACCGGCCGGCCGGTGAAGATCACCCTCACCAGAGAGGAGGTGTTCTACACCCACCGGGGCCGGCATCCGGTGCTGATGTGGCTACGGACCGGCTTTCGCTCCGACGGGTCCATCACCTCGATGCACCTCCGCACCCACCTCGACGGGGGCGCCTACGGCAGCTACGGCATGGCGTCGCTGTACTACACCGGCGCCCTCCAGACCTCGACCTATCGCATCCCCAACTACCGGTTCGAAGGAGTCCGGGTCTTCACCAACAAGCCTCCCTGTGGCCCCAAGAGAGGTCACGGAACACCGCAGCCGCGATTCGCCCTGGAGTGCCATCTCGACCAAGCGGCGGCCGAGCTGGGCCTGGACCCGGCCGCCATCCGCCTCCGCAACGCGGTCGAACCCCACACCATGACGGTCAATCACCTCCGCGTCACCAGCTGCGGATTGCGCCAGTGCATCGAGAAGGTCGTCGAGGCTTCGGCCTTCGACGCGAAGTACGGCCATCTCCGACCCGGCCACGGCGTCGGTCTGGCCGTCGGGGCCTACCTGTCGGGGGCGGGGCTGCCGATCTACTTCAACGACATGCCCCAGTCCGAGGTCCAGATCAAGGTGGACCGAGGGGGCGGCGTGACCGTCTACTCGATGGCCGTCGACATCGGTCAGGGTTCCACCACGATGCTGGCCACCGTCGTCGGAGAGCGACTGGGTCTCGAACCGGGCGAGCTGGCCATGGTCACCGCCGACACCGACCTCACCCCCGTCGATCTGGGAAGCTACTCGAGCCGGGTCACCTTCATGGCCGGCAACGCGGCGCTTAAGGCCGCCGACGGGATCCGGGCCATGGTGTTCGAGGCCGTGGCCGAGGAACTCGAAGCGACCGTCGCCGATCTGGTGGCGGCTCACGGTCGGATCTTCGTCCGGGGCACGCCCGAGGCCGGCATGGCGTGGACCGATGCGGTTCGAGCCGCCACCGAGCGGTTCGGTCCCCTTGTGGCGGCGGGCAGCTATCGAGCCCCCGATCTCGCCGGGCCCTATCGAGGCTCGGGCGTGGGCATCTCCCCCGCCTACTCCTTCTCGGCGGCCGTCGTCGAGGTCGAATGCGATCGCGACACCGGCATGGTCGAGGTGAAGAAGGTCTGGCTCGCTCACGACATCGGCCGGGCGATCAATCCCCTGGCGGTCGAAGGCCAGATCGAGGGCAGCGTGTACATGGCCCTGGGCGAGGCCCTGTTCGAGGAGCAGGCATTCCGTCGAACCCTGCACCGGGGTCCGTCGCTGCTCGACTACAAGATGCCCACCTTCCTCGAAATGCCGCCGGTCGAATCGATCCTGGTCGAGAGCGTCGACCCCGAGGGTCCGTTCGGAGCCAAGGAGGTGGGGCAGGGGCCGCTGCTGCCGGTGATCCCGGCGGTGGCCAACGCCATTCACGACGCTCTCGGTGTTCGTATCGACGAGGTACCGATCACGCCGGACAAGATCGTGGCCGCCCTGCGAGACCTGGGCCGGGGTGGGCCGGGCCGTGTCGGACCGACCGACCTGCCCGATTTCGATTTCGGTCGGCCGTGGCCGGTCGAGCCTCCCGAAGGGTTCGGCTCCCCATGACGAGGTTCGCCATGAGGGGTGCCCCATGACCATGTCGCTGCCCGCGTTCGACTATCGGGAACCGGAGACGCTCGACGAGGCGGCCCGGATGCTCGACGAGATCGGCCCGACCGCTGTGGTGCTGGCCGGCGGCACCGATCTGGTCCCGAGCATGAAACGCCGGCAGATCACGCCGGGCACCGTCGTGTCGTTGGCCGCCCTCGACATCCTCCGGGGAATCCGGATCGGCGATGACGGCACCGTCGCCGTCGGGGCCGGCACCCTGCTGAGCGAGCTCGAGCGATCATCGGTGGTTCCGTCCGCCCTGGCCGTGGCGGCCGGGGCGGTGGCCTCACCCCAGATTCGTAACGTCGCCACGGTTGGCGGCAACCTCTGCCTCGACACCAGATGCAACTACATCGACATGCCGGAGCTGTGGCGGGAGGCCAGCGGCCCCTGCCTGAAGGAGGGAGGCGATGTCTGCTGGGTCGCTCCCCGGAGCGACCGCTGCTGGGCCATCTGCTCGTCCGACCTGGCACCGGCCGCCATCGCCCTCGATGCCTCGGTACACCTGGTGAGCAGCCGGGGCGAGCGGAGCATCCCCGTCGCGGATCTCTGGACCGGCGACGGCAGCGATCATCTCACCAAGGACCCCGGTGAGATCCTCACCGAGCTCAGGATTCCCCCCGCTCCCGGCCGGCGGGCCACCTACCACAAGCTCCGCCGACGCCAGTCGATCGACTTCCCGCTCCTGGGGGTCGCCGCGTCCTTGACCATCAGGGAGTCGGGAGCGATTGGCGACGTCCGTATCGTGTTCGGCGCCGTCGCTCCGGCCCCGTTGCGGGCGACCGACGCGGAGCTGCTCGTGGAGGGCGGGACGCTGAGTCCGGACAGTATCGACGAGGCGGCCCGGGTCGCGGCCAGGATCGTCAGGCCGTTGGACAACACCGATCTCGGTTCCCGCTATCGCAAGTGGATGGCGTCGGTTCTCGTCAGCCGAGCGCTACACGAGCTGGCCGAATCGAGCTGATGACCGGGCCGGACCGGCACCGTTCGGGCGGGGGTGTGGCCTGCAACCGACGACGATGGCATCCCGGGGTCCGGTCACGACGATGTCCGGCCGGTTCTAGGAAACCACGGCGGGGAACAGCAGGTTGTTCTCCTTGTGGATATGGAGATGGGTATCGGCTTCGAGCTCGGCCAAGCCGGTGTAGAGGGCCTGGTAACTGGCGCAACCGTCGCTGGGAGGCGTGTAGGCCGACGTCTGGGCCCGAAGGCGGGCCAGTAGCTCACCTGCCCGGTCGTGTTCGAGGCGCATGACGCCGATCGGGGCCTGCAACGAGCCGGAGTGGAATCTCGATTCACCCTGGGTTGCGTGCAGCTCCCGGATCATGGGAAAGAGGATCTCCTCCTCCTTCTCCAGGTGTGGCTCGAGGTCGCGGCGCAACTCCTCGAACGTGGCTCGGACATCGTGCAGCTCGGGATGGCGCTCGGCGTGGGCGTCGATCACCCGGCTCAGCAGCTCCGACAGGCGGGGAAGAGCATGGCCGAGATAGGAGTGATGGATGTGCTCGATATGGTCGACGAGTTCGGCCGGGCCCAGTGAGGCCCAGTCGGCGGGGGCATCGGCCGGAGACTCCTCACTCAGGCGGGTCACGACCTCGTCGACGTCGAGGCCGGCATCGGCACACGCCTCGGTCAGGCTCCGGGTGCCGCCACAGCAGTAGTCCAGCCCAAGCGCCTCCAGCACCGGAGCCACATCAGGGCGCCGAGTGACGAGTTCCGACAGGGCGATAGTGGTTTCGACAGGGTTCATCACCACCAACCATAGTCCCATTCGTTCACACGCCGGAAAGTACTCCGATGCTCCTCCGGCACGAGTGGCGCATACGCATCAAACAACTGATGCCAATAGGGGATTGAGGTCGGGGCCGGTGCAGACGTACGATCCTGACTGACCGGTCAGTCAGGATTGCGAAAGACGACGGAACCGACCATGGACCCGGAACTGGAATCCATACTCGAAGAGTGCCGCATTGCGGTGGAGGACCCGGAGTACCCCGGGCTGCAGGAGTGGAAGAAGGCCAACCCCAACGGCCTGGTTCTCGGCCACTTCCAGGTGTACTTTCCGGAAGAGATCGCCCACGCCGCCGGGATGTTTCCGCTGAAGATGATGGGCGCCGACACCAGCGTCCAGCTTCGCGAGGCCGACGCCCACATCGCCGCCTTCGTCTGCTCCATCCTGCGCACGTCGCTCGAGCAGGCCATGACCGGTCGACTCGATCCTCTCGCCATCTATGTCACCCACCCCATCTGCGATGCGGCCCGCCACCTCAACGGGGTGTGGACCCGTCAGTTCGCCGACACGAACTGCCAGATCCTGTACTTCCCCCAGAATGCGGCCTCGCCCCACGGAGCGGCCTACCTCACCAGTGAATACCGCCGTATCGCGTCGATGGTCGAAGAGGCAACCGGCCAACCGATTTCGGACGAGGCCCTGAGGGCGAGCATCGAAGTCTTCAACGAGAACCGTCGCCTGCTGCGCCGGCTGTATGAAATCAAGCGGGAGACACCGTGGCTGGTGTCGCTGCTCGAGTCCTACCTTCTCACCCGATCGGCGGGGGTGATGGACCGCAGCCGCCACAACGAACTCCTGAAGCGAGCCCTTCCGTTGATCGAGGCCCGATCGGCCCGGCCCCAGGACAAGATCCGGGTTGTCTTCGAGGGGGGCTTCTGCGAGCAACCCCCGATCGAGCTGCTCTCGGTGCTCCAGGACGTGGCCTATGTGGTCGACGACGACCTGCTCATCGGGTTGCGCTGGCTGACCG
>Ga0224512_10000805_pt1 | contig 32131 bp, 35 predicted proteins | sample SF_May12_sed_USG_4_FD_169103 | JGI IMG/M metagenome (GOLD analysis project Ga0224512, IMG submission 169103) | Sediment microbial communities from San Francisco Bay, California, United States - SF_May12_sed_USGS_13 | ecosystem: Environmental > Aquatic > Marine > Sediment | place: USA... | reverse complement strand
ATGAATGTCCAAGAATAGTCAAGGAAAATACTCATCTTAACCATATTGCAAGATTAAATGATCTTAAAGAATGCAATAAATTACAAAAATATGATTCTTCATTAGTATCGCAAAAACTTACTAAATTTTCTAGAACGACAATTGAATTTTGTGATGAAAAATATGAAATATATCTACTAGTGGGCGCCAAAAACATGAGAAATCAAGCTGGAGGATTAGCTGAGCAATGTGTACAATTGTATTTAGCTCCTATGTGGAATTCTACAGCAAGTGACAGAAATGTTCAATTGCATAATTTTATTTACGACCAAGTTAAACAAAGTGTTGAAAAGGGTAAAGATTTAAGGCAAAAAGGCGTTGAAGAAGCACAACTAAACGATCCCGTTTTTTTCCATTTGAAATACTTGTTTGATGAACAAAAAGAAAAAATTGAATATATAGAAAATAAATTACAAGAAAAAAACATAATGCCGAATTATTCAAAACAAGATTTTTTTAATGAACAATACGAAGATTGTTTAAAAATTATTTACGATAAAACACTTTTAGCAGGAGAAAAAATTTACGCATTGGCTACATGTTCCAACATCAATACAGATAGACCTATTACATTTAATGATGAAAAAATTTTAGAACACAGTAAAGATCTAGTTGAATTGTGTGATAAATCCTATGACGTATTTCTTAAATTAAGTAAAGAGGATTATTATGCTGCTATGAGAAATCTACGAGCAAATGAATGTGTTGTGTTATATGCAGATCCTATATGGGAATACAATCAAGATGATAGAATCCAAGTAATAGAAAAATTTGTTTATGACAAAACTCTAAATGATAATTATGATTACATTGATAGAAAAAATTCTGTTACAGAAGCTACTTTGAGTACAGGATTGGTACCTATTTTATCTGATTTATACAAATATCAGAAACAAAAAATTGAGATGCTAGAAGATTTTCTAAAAACAGAAAAAATTGAAAACATCTATGAGAATTAGTAAATTCCATATTGAACTAGCGTTTAAAATTCTCAGTCAAATCTCAAAATCCATCCGATTAAGTTAAACTTTTTTCAAATTAAATATTATTTTTACAATTATTGATTAATTAAAAATTTAATTAATTCTTGTGATAGTTTTGTCATAAATTTTTGATTTCTTGTTCTCGATTAAATTCTTCTTAATATACCACAATGTGGATTTATTGATACCTAATTTCTTTCTTATTTCTGGAGTCATATTCAAAATCTTATCTCTCAACTCCACACTATCATTTCTATTCGACTTTATCTTAGGAATGACAAAATCAAATTCTTTCTTCTTGTCTACAATGAAATTAGATAACTGTTGTAAATTATCTTGTAAGATAACTTGATATGAATAATTTTTACCATTCTTGTAATTGTATTTGGCATTAAAATTTGAATTAATTTCCTCAATGAGCAATTTAGCAATGTCTTCTCCCAATCTAATATGATAGTTTTCTGTAATAGTAAAATCAGATTTTTTGATTTTCTTTTCTTCTAATAATTGTATTACAGAAATATCAATTAGCCATCGAAACAACTCCTGTACATCATAGACTAGAGGAGTTCTACTCTGATTAATCTCATGTAGGAATCCTATGGAGTAGTCTAGACCAACAGAATTAATTCCTTTTCTAATCTCTGATTCTAGTATTGCATAACCATAATTCAACAATGCGTTGATCTCGTCAGATGCATTATAGTTTCTTGAATTTGCCTTGTTCTTTCTTCCTGTGAAATTAAACTCTGGATACAATTCATGAAATATTGTAGTTAGATTATCAAGATAGATTCCTGCAATTCTTCCCTCATATGTCATGAGTTGCTTGATTGATTTTGATATGTCTTTTTTCTTTGAATTTTTCATTATAGATAACAAGAACAAATCTTCTTTTTCTGCAGATTTTCTGATTTTGGTAATGTCCACTGATTCATAGAATTTGGATAATTCCTCCAGCAGATTCAAAGAATGCTCCACCTTGCACGGTACGATTTTCAGTGCAATCTCAAATCTGTTCGTATCATCAAGGTATTTTTGGTACTGTTTAATGCGTAATTTGCCTGATTTTGGCTGCTCTGGCATCAATTGGCAAGCAACTGGCCATTCCAGTTCAACAATGTCAGGTTGATGTTGTGTTTCATCAACCATCTCATTGCCTCAAATGTAATGTTTCCAGTATGGCCATCAATTATTATTCCGTCATGATTAATCTTGTGAGGATAAAATTCCAGTCTTGTATCTTTTAGCTTGTTAGTGATTATCAGTTTTCGCTTGTCCACATTGATTGATGTTCCAAAGCCTGTAATGAGTAACGGATTCATTTCTAATTGATAATCATAAAGACAAGCTTGTTTAAAGAATTAACGTATCATTGATTTTTCTTGTTCATCTTTGTAAACAGATACACCAACTCAAATCCCTGACTTTCACTCCAAAGTTTACTCAACTTTATCAGCAAACTTTCAGGTGCTTCAATAAATGATTTTAATTATATGATAATTGGAATCTCTTAATTAATTCCTATACTGATTCTAATTCTACAATAGGATCAATACAATTAGATACAGAACATCAATATGAGGGTATCAAACTAATTTAACAAAACCCGCCCCCAGTACTGAATCCTCTTAGTTCCATTACCTAAATTGTCCTAATGTTAGTTAGTTATTTCAATAAACTGCGTCTACTATAGTCATAATGGAACATAATAAAATGCAGTACAGCAGAAATCTATTTTGAAAAACTTGCGTCTTTGTATTTTTTGTTCATTTTAGATAATATTGAACGCAATCAGGAAAATTAGATGTCTAATCCGATAAATTTCTAATGTAGATTTCTAATCAAATGATTTTTTGACAGTTTCGATAAAATCTCCGAATTGATACCGAATTGATAGATATCATCGATCAGACTTTCGGAAAGTTTCGGAACATTCTACCGAATTGATAATTTATCTCGCCGAATTGATAAAAAATATTAGAAAAGCAGTGCATTCAAACTGTTCTTCTAACATCAGTATTTGTTTTCGATGCCATCATTTCTTCCATTTTTGTAACGGTTGTGCAACCACAATCCTCCAAAGATTGCAATTATTACTCCGCTAAAAATCAAGAATGTCTTTGCAATGCCAGAGTTTCCAGTAATGTCAACCCCTTTTACTTCTTTGAGATATTGTGCAAACTCATCAGGTCTTTGGTTAAACTGTGCCAAATTGTTCATGCTGTTTGCTTTGTAGGTTCTTGGTTTCTTGTCAGGTCCCCTCTGGCCTCTATATCGCCTTTTTTCTGGTATTTTTTCAAGGGTTATTTCTGAGAATTCATCTATTTGTTCTGGATTTGTACCTATTTTTCTGTATAACCGTTGATTTGTTCTGATTATTGTTGTTATCCATAGGCGTTTGAACTTTTTATAATTACAATTTTCAAATTTATTAAATTTTTAAAAAGATCTCATCTGATCATTACATATTGGAGGATTCTGATGCTGAACAGCAACGAGAAAAAGAGACTGAGAACAAGGTTCGTGCATTCTACAAGAACCTTCTAAAAGCATGTGACAAATATGATGAAATCAAAGAATCCTTTGATGAAATATACACTCCAATTAATGAACAATATCAGGAACTAGCCAAAATACCTGGACTTGTTCCAAGATCCAGTCAGACAATTATTCAAGATGCTTTTGATAGTATTGATGAAGTAACAGGGATTGCAGATGACTTTTGTTCTACCCTGAGGGGAGAGTTTGAGCCCATCTTAGAACGATTCCGTATATCTATTGAGGACATTGTAAAAGAAATTGCAGTAGAGAAAGCACAACAGGCATCATCCACTTCTTCTTCACCTTCATCATCCTCATCAGCAGACATCAATTCTGGTACATCCACAAACATTGTAAGTTCTTCAAATCCAATCATTACAAAGAAAATCATCTCCATGATACTTGTAGGAATTGCTGCTGGCTCTGGAGGAATAGCAGCATATGCAATACTTGATCTAGATGTTGATACTCCATTTCTTTCAGCTCCCAGTAACTTGGATGTAATCCATGAGAACATTGTCAATTTTTCATGGAACGCTTTGAATGACAAAAGCGGAATAAAACATTATCATTTTGAATTATATGATGAGACAAATAACCAAATGATATCAAGTAAACAAGTTACCTCAACATCTTATAGTGTCGAGTTGGAAAATGGAGAATATAGTTGGCGTATCAAGGCAATTGACAATGCAGGGAATTCTGGAGACTTTAGTCAAAGATCATTTTTCTCTGTGAAGATATTCGAACCCCCCACTGCACACATACAAACAAACACAAACAGCATCAAGGTTGGACAAACACTTCAGCTCAACGGTGGACAGTCTTCTGACTCTGATGGGAGAATCACAAGTTACATCTGGGACTTTGGTGACAGAACTACCAGCAACGAGGTAAATCCTTATCACACATACAGGATGCATGGCACTTATCAAGTAACACTTGAAGTTATGGATGATGATAGGCTAACAGACATTTTTTCAATTGATATTGTTGTCAATACCACCCCATCTCCAATTATTCGTGACATATACACACCTACAGGCTCAACTCATAGAATTGTATATCCTGATACAAGTGTCATCGTAGACTTTGAGTGGGAACAAGTCTTTGATGATGATGGTATAGCACACTATGAAATTGAGCTTGATAACCAGGTCTACTCTCAAAAATTTTATGATAATAACAATTCAATTTCAATTAATACTGAAGGTAAACATGAATGGCGAGTCAGAGCGATTGATAATATTGGAAGTATTGGCCCCTGGAGTCCCACACATACCTTTGCTGTAGATACAATTTATCCATGGACTGTAGCCAAAATCTCCTGGAATCCTACTGAATATCGTTTTGCTGAAAACCTAGGATTTATTCAAGTGGCAGATAATGACGTAAACAATCCAAATACAACAGATTCCGTTTCAGTCAGGGTAACATCTCCAGATAATCCTAGAGGCATATCTGTCACCCTTAGGGAAACCGGGGCCAACACGGGAATTTTTATAGGAACATCTGACCTGACACAGGTATTTGAAGAAACAAACTGCAATTTCAAGGTAATCACTGCTTCTTATGTGGATAATAGGCTGTCTACCGGACCAGGAAATTCCATCACGTTGACTGCAGATGCAAACAAGTACCATGCATGTATCAAATAACAATTCATTTGAATTTACTTTTTTTCAATAATGTGAATATATCTAATTGGGCTAACATGATGATGTAATGACTCAACAAAACAAAACTACAAGAAATATTTCACTGCAAAGCAGTGGAAAAAGATTCCAATCGAGATACAAGAGCAACTCTGCAACAGATGCCACGTAATCCTCACAGATCATAAAACCAAGAATCATGGATTTTCATTTAATTCTAATCTTTTTAATTTAAACCCAATATGATATGCATGTTTTCGTTCCGAGTCATATGTCATTATTGTGAAAATGATTGCCCAGTTCCAGTTTCACTTAAAGACAAAACAAGTACGAATATGGAAAATGTAAGATCACCTGGGTGAATTTAGATCTAGAAATAATTTGATTTTATGATACTCTTGTATGTTATTATGAAATATTACTCAACAATTCCAATACAACCTCATTTCCAGAATCTAGTTCAAGTGCCTTCTCAAAGAACCGTTTTGCCTCATCTGTACTGCCACGTTCTGCAAACCACTCACCCTGTTCTATTAGTGACTTGACTACCTGCTCTTTGAATTGTCCCAGTCTGTCTATCATCTCGTTTACTTTGTCCGTGTCATCTTGCTGCAGGTATATCAAGAGTAATCCTGATAACGCATCAAAGTTGTTCCTGTCAATGTTTAATGCATCATCATAATATGATTCTGCTAGTACCATATTCTTGGATTTTAGTTGAGCCAATGCCATGCCGTTTAGTGTCACAATTCTATCTGAATCTATATCAAGTGATTTGCGGAACAAATCTATTGCAGTATCATACTGCTCCAGTATGATGTGAATAGTTCCAAGGCCGTTTAGAGCGTTTACGTTGTGTTCATCCTGCTCCAGTGCTTTCTCATAGTTTTCAACTGCAAGACTAGCAATGAATTGCATAATATCACCAGATACGTGATCTTTGGATTGTTGTTGTGCCTGATTTGTGTAAAAGAACCCCAATCCATTTAGTGCGTTTACGTTGTTTTGGTTTAGATGTAATGTGTTCTGGTATGCAACAACTGGGGAATCATTATCACACAAGAAGGTCTGCGAATATCCAATGCCGTTCCATGCATGGATGTTATCGTGTTCTATTTGTGATGCAATGTAATACAGAAATAATGATTCGTTGAATTGTTCAGATTCCGCTAGTTCATTTGCTCTTGGTAATAATTCAGAGGGAAGTAATGCCATTGTAACTTCTGGTGGAACATGTACAGGATCCTTAATCATGGAATTAGTATTACATATTATTTCATTGAATCTTTCTGAGAACGTAATAGTTGCAGAATTCAAAGCATTCTCAAACGAGAGTATTTGGATTCTTTTGTTAAATGTGTCAGTCACATAGACATTGTTGTTGCTGTCAACCGTAATGCCGAATGGATTTTGGAGCTGGCCCACGTCAGAACCCAATTCACCGGATTTTACAAGAAAGTTGCCGTCAGCATCAAACTTTTGGACCCTGTGATTATTCTTGTCTACAACGTAGATGTTGCCAGTTTTGTCAAGTGTAATGTCTACAGGTTCATTGAACTGACCATCACCTGATCCTCTTTCACCAAACTGCAACAGGAAATTTCCGTCAGCATCAAACTTTTGGACCCTGTGGTTTGCAGTGTCTGTAACATAGATGTTATCTTCTCTGTCAACTGTAACGCTAAATGGATAATAGAACTGACCCTCACCTGATTTTAGGGGACCTGTACCGTCAGGGTCTATGCATCCAAGGTTTAGTTCAAGAAAACAACCAAGTATTTCTGAGGCATGTGCATATTGTATAAACAGAAATGACAGATCTGGCCCAAATGATTTGGACTCGAGCAATGCTGGAGTGACCGTATTTTTACCTATCGTGTTTATGTGGTTTCCATCCGAGTCAAAAACCAGTACCTTGTGAGCGTTCCTGTCCACTGCAATCACATTGTTCTTGCTGTCAAGTGTGATATCACCAGGAGTCCCATACGGCCCACCTTCAAAGCGTCCAAACTCGTTTATGATGGTACCTGTGGAATCAAAGACTTTGATGGTGAGGCTTTTAACATCGCCGACATATATATTATCAGCAGTATCAGATGCTATTCCCGTAGATTCAATGTCCTGGGCAAACACAGATGTTGATTCATTACTTGTGACACCAGACAATGTTGCAGATGAAGTGTCAGTGGAGGACTCTGTATGAATGAATGCTGATTCTGGGGAGATATCAGGGAATTGGGAAACACTTTGAGGAGTAGTGACTGCTCCAGAGGAACTCGCAGAAGTCGATGTACCTGATGATGAAGAGGATCCCTCATTACCGTTACCCGAATAATTATTTTGTGTAGTACTAGTGTCATGAACATCACCAGTAGAAATGATGTCTGATTCTTTAGAAATTTTATCAATTTCTTCATTCATTCCAGAGTTCAGGTTCTGCAATGTATGCTCCGCTTGTAACTAACATTGCAGCTATAATAGGCAACATTATAGATTTTGTAAAAAGAGTAGATGCAGTAGAATTAGTTACAGTGGATACGGGCAGAATTTTACTAAATATGAGAGTTGAATTCTGTACTGAAGAAACAATCATAGATTTGAGTGCAAAATGTTTTTCAACCTGGACAAAACTTGTATTTACTAATCCAATTACTGTTGAACCAGAGGCTATAACAATAGCAGATTTTTGTCTTGAATCAAAATATGTTTTAAAAGTAATCTTAGTTTGAGGTCCTTTACCATTTGTGCTATCACATTGAGATCCAAACATACATTCAAAATTAATCTTAAGAGGGTTTGATTGATTTTTGGTCTCTATTATTCCTTTGACCAAATTTTTTTGTTATTTTTTAACTTTAAAAATATATGGTAAATTAGAATCTTTAGAAAAAGGATGATCTGAATTCACTAATTGAGCAGAAAAATATTTTGCTATGAATTCTCTATTCCAAAATCTGAGATATGCCTCTTCAATAGAAGTATGAACAACAATTGATTCGTTATATTCCAATAATCACAAACCCCTGTTAAGAGATCTTTTTTTGGCATCATCCTGCAATTTATTATATCTTTTTTTAATGCTAGATAAAGTCAGGATTTCTATCAACTTTATTCCATATTCAGTAAGTCGATAAGTTTTTGGATTCTTGGTTTCTAATACATCAATTAGTTTTTTTCTGATTAATTTACGCTTAGTATTATCGGTTCCAGGATTATTACATAATTCAGATAAGTCTTTATCAGTTGTGAGATTTCTTTTCTCATAAATTATAATGAGTACATCTTTGCAAAGTGAGCTGTTTAAAACTCCAACTGCTTTTTTAGCAAGTTCAAATGCTTCTTCCTCATTTTTTAAAAACCCAATATTGTTTTGCTCAAGATCTTTTATCATATTCTCTTGATTTTGGTTAAACGTAATTTTAGCAAGATCCCAAGGTTTTCTATGATTTTTAATTGTCGCAGTATCATTTTTCATTACTCTGCATAATTCTAAAAAGAGGTCTCCAGCCAATGCAACATAAAGGCTCTTTCCTTTTAGAAATAGAAATTTAATTTTTTGAAGATATTGAATTCTTTCTTCTACAGGTAAACTGCTACCATGACCTAACTTTCGTTTAACATTGTTAATGGTGGTTCCTGGATGACTAGACATACGCCATAATATCACGAGACAGTCGATCGTGAGGCATTTCGCTCATATCCCTATACTGCTTTTTTAGTTTAAAAAAAATTCAATCTAAATATATAAACTGCAAAAATTTGAAAATATCTAATTTCTTCTTTAATCTTAACTATATTCCACAAAAGTCGTTTAGAAAGCATTAATTTGATAATTTTTAGATGGAAATGTATGTCTTTTGATATTGATTGGCACAGAAATTTCTATGGAATTTCATGGGCATATGAAAAAGATAGACTAGTTGTTTCAACAGTATTTGAGGATAAGAAAGAGGCCATGCTAATTGCCAAGGAAGTAGAAGATTGGAGTGACAAATTTACCAGATTAACAATAATTGAGAAAGAGGGGGATGAGTTTGCCATCTGTTGTTATGAAGATCCTCAAATTTCAAAAAGCAGTACACATGTAGGACTGTTTAGAACTGGAATGAGGCAAAGTGGAGGATATGAGCAGGCAAAACCAATGATTGAAGAAAAATCACCTTTATTGCAAATTGCTTATGCTGCAGATGTTAGAGATATGAATACATATGAGCAAATTTCAAGATTAGTCCCTATGAGAAAATGTAGAATAATTTCTGAAAAAGAGTTAAAAAAACAAGAATATTTTTACGAAAAAACTGCTAGTTTACAAAATCAAGATTAAAAACATACTGAGATTCAAAATCAAACAGGTTTAAATTTTTCACCAGAAGGGTTGTGTGTTAAAAATAACATAATTTAGATATAAAGAATTGCAATGACTTGTACATATTATTAATGCCGTTAAATCATATATCTGGATTAACCATAATACTGTAGACTATAGCATGCTAAAAAATTACAATTCCAGTAGAAACAATACTGGAAGACAATCATAAATTTGAGAGTATGATAAGTTCAATATGCATTGTGATGATAAAAGGACACTGTATGTTTTAAAAAAAGAGATAGAGAAAAAATGGGATGAATTAAAAAACTCAGGATTCAAAGATGAAGCATTACTCAAAAACCTCAATGAAGCATTTTTAGACTATTTTGAATACAAAAATCAAGGGCAGGATTATTAGAATGACTTAAGTAATATTTAACATTAATAATGACATGAATTTTGAAAATCTCCTAAAGAGAATAATGGATTCAGATCCCAATATCAGACATAGTATAATTACAGATAAAGAAGGAAACATCCTTGCCACAAGTCACCGAGAAGGAATCACAAATTTTCTATCTCAAGAGGAGACTGAAGCATCCTTGAGAAGAGCGGCAGATGCATGGAAAGGAAGAAAAGCATTGAGTCCAAAAATAGGAAATGGATTGTATGCTGTTGCTGCATTTGAAAAAATCACTCGAATGACTTTTCCATTAGGAGATGAAAATTTGATTTTTGTCAGCATGGGTTCGGATTCAGTTAGAACGGATGTTCATGAAGGAGGGCAAAAACAAATTGTAGAACATGTCCTAAACATACTAAGTCGTGATCCCACAAAAGCTTAGTATGAATGATTCAAAAAATGTCAATTATAGAGCATACTAAAGAATGCAAATATAGAAATGATCATGATATGCCCCACACAAATTGCTACTGCCAGTGTCACAAAATTTTAATGGCAGAATCAGGAAAGATGGATTCAAGAACTTTTTGATTCATTTTTAGGTTCAAAATTCTCAATAATTTCAGTGACAGTTGAAATGATTGTTTCTTTGATTTGCATCTTAGTCATGCCAGAGGTACTCATGAGTTTCATTTGATCTAATAATGCAAAATGAACCCTACCTTGTAGATAGTCCACAATTCCAAAATTTTGTTTTGGAAATTCTGTAACAAATAGATCAATCTCAGATAATTTGTCAGATTTTTCGCTCATGATAAAATAATAGAAAAACCAGTTATAAAATTTCCAAATACTCATTAAGACTCTATAAAAAATAAATTTCATGACAGAATTTGTACACAAACCATATGATCGAATTTATGTTCGAGACATGATCAAGTTAAACCTAGATGACCTTATTGGAATGATGTCCTCGCTGGAGGCAGCAAACGCATATTGGGTTGATGGAGTTTTATTTGCAAGTTTTGCCATGACCGAGTCTGAAGAATTGGCTAAAAAAGAAATGCAAAATGAGATGTTTTTAGATAAGATAATTTTTGCAGTGTATGAAAATTATACAAAAACCGTAAAATCATCAACTAATTTAGAAATTGGAGTTTTAAACATGCAAAAAAGCAGATTGTATAAAGATTTGATTGAATGGTTAAAGACTCAATCAATTTGGAACGAATAACTCTGAGAGGCTACAAATTAGAAAAATAACACTGGTGCAAATATAGATAAAAATTCAAGGAAATAGATCATTTGTAAAACATACGTAGTTGACGAATTCAAAAAATAGCGATTACACCACTAGAAATAATGATTTTTTCATTATAGATTATAGTCACTTTCAGAAAAATAAAAAAACAGACAGCTGAACTTGGATCAATTTGGCTCTAAATGGGATTAAAATAATGAGCGTTATTCTAAGACTTCAAAGGAATTTTTATAGCAATTAGGATTTGCTTTGAGCTGAGATTCTACGATTGTTTTTGAGAAATTGTGAACAGTCATCATATGTTTTGGAATATCATCGCATTTTTTCTTACAGGTTCTACATAGATATTTCATGTTCTCTTTCTAGTCTTTTTGACACTATAGAAGCGTTTGTTTTATGATCTTTGCAAATAAGGTCAGTTAAGATCATTCAGGTAGTATTTTTCTATTCGCTCATGAAGAGGCTCAAAATAGTCATTACATGACTTTATGAATTCCTGACGAGTGTTTTTTTCACTACTGACTAAAATCACTATTTGATTGATCTTTTTTCCAGTTACTTCTTGAAACATTTGAGCATAACACGTAGTTTGTAAATAATACTCATACATGTATTCATCCACCTGGGGTTTTCTTTTTGTCTTGTAATCAATTATGGATAATTCTCCATTATACTCTGCAATCAAATCACTGGTACCTGCAACCTTTAGATTATCAGAATACATTCTTTGTTCAATAGAGGTAACATCAGAAATATTTTCTAAATAGGGTTTTAAATTATTAAAATGAGCTATGGGAAGTAAATCAAATTCATTTAAAGATAAACTATTACTCAAGTAATTCTCGATAATCTTATGCGATTGTGTTCCAATTTCCTGGGCCTGTACCGTAATGTATTGATGTGCAGGTTCATTTTCTCTCCAAGATTTTAAACTATTTTGTTTTTCATCAGAAGATGTTGCTGAGAGAATAGTACTAATCGAAGGATAGATTTTATCAAATTTTGTTTTATACCAATGTCCATCTTCACGATCTAACAGTTCAGGTTCTCGGATCTTTAACATTTGTGAAAAATTAGACATGAAAAAATTTAGAATTTAGCATTTATTGAACATTTGGAAACTAAATATTTTTAGGTTTTTTTAAAATTTGTTTTTGAAATTTGTCAAACTCTGTTTTAGTTTTTATGAATTGATCGGTTATAATTTTTTTTAAAGAAAAAAGATTTTCCAATTTATTGTTTATAATGAAAATAGATTCATCGAAGATCACAGTTTCAACAAATTCTTCATTGGGATATACAGTATATTCAAAAAAATCAGAGTTTATTTGAAACTTTAATTTGAATCCCATTAAAAGACCATAATCGTCATGTTTGTTCAAAAAACCAATCAGACTTGCTTTAAGAGTGTCATTTTTAGAAATAAGTTGGAAACGTGATTTGTTTTTTGGATCATTATCAAAAATACATGCCACAGGATTTCCTTTAATATGCAAAACAGTCGATTTGTGGGATGGGATGTATTGTTCAGCATCAGGCATTTTATCTAATGGCATGCTTCAAAAACAGGTAATTTCATTAATAATTTTTTTAGTTTTTTAGAGTTATTAAGAGACAATCCCCCTTAACACATGAGGCCGAATTTATGGATGAAACCCAACCTAAAGAACTAAAATTTAGAGAAAAAACTCACCAAACAAAGAAAAGAAAAATCAGAACAAATTATAAAAGAAAAACTAGATAAGAAAAAATTAGATTTTGACACAATAGCATTAATTATTGAAATTTTTGAGAAATCAAAATTTAGGTGGCATAAAGAACATTTTGATATTTTTAACTCAAAATCCAACAATTTTAGAGGTAAAGAACTTCCAAATAACAACAGAGAATGCGTGATGTTAGGACAGATTAGGAACAATTAGAAGTAAAATAATTTGCAATCTAAGAGACAGACAAACCACAGAAGAAGAACGACAATCCATAGATGACTTAGTTTGGAATTTTGTTTGGTATCAATGGAAAGAAGCAAGAATGCTCTACGACTATTCCATAAATGGTGAAAAATAGGACAAAATTTTTTATTCTAAATTTAGAACAGTAAAAATACCTGATTTGTGAAATCACAGTATGAGTAATCTAGATGACTCAATTGGAAAAATACTATTAGATCTTCAAAGAGATGATCCAGATACATTTAAGAAACTTTTGAAACGTGCCCAAAAAGAACATCCAGAGCTGTTTGAAGGAGACATAGATGACGAAAACAAGGAGATAGAAGAATACAATCGCAAAGTAGATAAATACAATAAAGAAATAGATGAAAACTAGTGACTTTGTTAATTTTAACACACATAAGACTCTAATTCTTAATTATGTCAAATGGGATTTATCAAGAAATTAAGTAAATTTTGCATTCTCAAAAAGGTCAGAGACAAAGCTGATGAATCTGAAGAAAAATAAATACATCAAGGTTTACGAGGGTATTTTTAGTTTAGAGCTGCCACAATAAACTCATGAGACTGTAAAAAACTACAACTGAAACCACAAGGGCTATTACACCAATGGATGATTTTTTCATTTTTCAATATCTGATTTTGGAATGAATAGAGACAACCAGTTATGCATAATTTTTCGATTCAAATCAACAAATGTATTTGCATTGTCATTCCATGTTTTGATATTTTTTGTTCCAGATTCTATTGTGGCAATAGTAATTTTGATACAAGCCAGTCTATATTTTACAATCTCTTCCCCCACATTGTCAATTATTGTCTCAGTAACTTTGGGTAAAGCAAAATTAAGTCCGGATTTACCTAGGAGTTCTTTTTGCAGTTCAGCATTTGCATTAATAGTGTTTTTCCATGATTTGTAACACTCATTTTGTAAATCAAATAGTGTTTGTTGAAAATGAGGCACCGAATGTTCTATTTCGGAAAAATATCTTTGGTTAACTTTATCAAATATTGCAAAATTATCATTTTGGGGTTTTTCAGCATTTGCATTCATCACAAGACTACTTGTTTTAAAGGATTTAAATAATTTGATATAAAATCAGTCCATTCCAAGACATAATTGTTTTTTGCCTCACCAACGACATACCTACAATTTCTTTCAACAAAGCCCATTAAACAATCACTATTTTTTTAAAAGTTAAATGCATCTAGACATCATCATTCTTAAATTAACATGTATGAATTTCAAAACGGAATTTTATTTTATGGATTATCGTACTACTAACACAGGAATTTTAGACCATTGAACGACGCCGTTTGCAACACTACCCAAAATTAATTTGTCAATGCCTGTTCTCCCATGAGATCCCATCACAATCATATCAACATTGTTAGATTTTGAGAAGGACAGTATTTTCTCCACTATTGAGTCACTAACAAATATTTTTGTAATTGTTTTGATGTTTTTCTTTTTTGAAATTTGTTCTAATTTTGTAGTTTCACGGAGAATTTTTTCTTTGTATTTTTTTACATCTTGATTATATTTAGGAGTAAATTCTTTTCCATACCAGCTTCCATTAATCTTTTCAATACATGTAACTAGAATCAGTTTTGAGTGATATTTCAGTGCAAGATTTAATGCCATATCAAATGCATGTTTTGAATGAATGGAGCCATCAAAAGGAATGGCAATTGTTTTGATTTTGTTAGCATTCATAATTTTGAGATAGTTTTCATACATATAGAATTTCTCAATGTATAATTATAGTACAAATTTTAACACCAAATTGAGAAAAGGCAACTAATTTTTTTTACGATGGATTTTTGCTTCATCATGTAAATCTTTTACCATAGAGATCAGTAATTCTACTTCGTTTTTCTCCAAATTTTCAATATCATTAATTTTTTTAATAATCAGTGATTTTGTAGAAGATTCTAACGATTCGTGTTTTTTTAATCTAGAACCAATAAGTTGTGCACCTAATGCGGAGATAAAAGTACCAATAATAGATATTCCTACAAACATCAAAGCAATTCCCAATAATCGTCCAATCTCGGTTACTGGAACAACATCTCCATATCCTACTGTTGTGACAGTTGCAGAAGCCCACCAAAACGCATCGATCAGATTTGTAATTTGTGCATCTTCATGAGGAGACTCTATTAAATAAATTCCAATTCCACTTATTCCAATTACCAATACTGAAATTATGAGAAGTGAAATTAGAAGTTTCAACAAAAATCATTAAAATATTAACTACTAAAAACCAAAATAAGATTTTCAAGTTCGAGAACATGGACCTTTTTTATTACATCATACTTGAATGATTAACAATCGGTAATCAAGTATTCCATTCTTCAAATTTCTCATTTAGTAAAGAAAAAACTCGGAACTCAAGTATTTTTGCGTTGTTCCTAGGATTAGTTGTCAGAGTTATTTTAAATCAGGATTTTTCTGTCTCTACTAGCAAATTCATTATGTCATGATTTGATATTATCCCAATCACTTTTTTTCTATTTTCAGGATCAATTACAGGTATCATATCAAATGGATAAGAATTCATTTTTTGAATTACTGAATAAAGATATTCACTGGGTAAAACAGTCAGAAGTTTTTCATACATAATATCTCCAATGGTAGTGATATCACGGGTTTTTTTATGAGATTTATCAACTTCACGTTTTGAGATAATTCCAACCAAAACATCTTGTTCGTCAAAAACTAGAAACGGTCTTTTGCCTAGTTCATTATTTTCAAGAAAGTCTTTAATTGTAATATTCTTTGTCGTCTTAAGGAAGGCAGTATTAATTACAGACATTGCAGTCATGTCTGATACTACTCGTCTAAAATAACCAGGAACTAGCCCCATTTCTATAGTTCCTATTTTGAAGTGAATTATCTTCTTTAATTTACGCTGAAGTTCAACGCTAGAAATTATCATTGTCATGAGAGTTCCAAGGACCAAAAGTGAAAACAAACTATTATTCAAAATATTTACTTGTAGTAAAGACAACATCAATGCCAAATCTACTGCACCTTTAGACATGACACCATATGCAACAGTTGTTGCAGGTCTCATTTGAGCAATACGTACTGCAATGTAAGAACTGAGAAATTTTACACCAATCATTATAACAAGAAAACCAACTATTACCCACAATTCTAAATCAAGAAACGCGGTGCTAAAGTGGAGTCCAATTCCTGCAAAGAAAATAGGAATGAAGATCCCATATCCCACAGCATTAACATTTTTTGAAATCTCATTGTACTCTTCTTTACTCATTCTCGAAACTGCAATTCCTAAAAGAAGTGCGCCTATTGCACCATGAACACCACTAATCTCTGCAAAGTATGCAACAAGCAATATCACGCCAATTACGATTCCAAAATAAATGTGGGTAACTTGAAGATGTTTTTTTATAAATCGGAAAAATCGTGGTAAAACAAACACTGAAACCAGTCCTGCTACAGCAAAGAAAACAATCATTTTCACAAATAACCATATAAATTCTGAAAACACAGGCGTTTCACTTGTATTGATTTGAATCATTATACTTGTGACAATAATTGCGATAAATTCTACAATCGCGGCTACAGTAAAAATTTCAAGACCAATAGTGGATTTTAACTTTCCAAGATCACTTAGAACTTTGGCAGTAACACCCAAACTAGAAGCCGCAATGACACTGGCAATAGCAAAGGATTTTATGAAATCCATATCTAAGGCCATTCCAAAAAAGCCAGCGACTACGAAAGGAATTAAAAATGCAACAGCAGAGCCAGCAAAGATCCTACCCCTCATAACGCGGAACAATCCTGCTAGGTCTATTTCTTCAAGACCAATTAGGAAGAATAGAAAAAACACCCCAATAGATACAAAAAGTTCAATTTCTTCAATTGGCTGAACAAGCGCAAAAAGTGCAGGCCCAACTATTATTCCTGCAAGAACATTTCCTAAAATTGTAGGTTGATTTATTCGATGCATGATTTCTCCAAATAGTTTAGCAGATAGGAGTAAAATTCCAATATACAAAATAGATTCAAAAGTCAATTCTCAAACAATTCTCCAGGTTAATTTCAAAAATAAATTGAAAAATCCCTTAAAAGTAGTTATGGGCTAGAATACTAAGGATGTTAAAATTTTCTATGTAGAAATAATTTATTTTATCTACATAAAAAATCTATTTTTAGAAACGAAAAGCTTTTTTTCATGAGTGTCTTTTAGAATAAGAACTAATTCTTCAACAGTGCAAGTTCTAAAGGATTCAGGAAAATCATCAAGGTTGAATTTTTCAATTTTTTTACTTTTCTTTTCACTATAAATTTTACAGGGCCAGGTATTTGTTCATGATACATGGAATTGATAAAATCAATGATTTCTTGAGCTGAATTTTCATTCATTATCGATTGTTCCGCCTTGACCATATAATACGTGCATGGTATAGGTGTCTACAACATCGGGGTGGTTTCGTAATCTTTTGATAATCTGTTCAACTCCATTAGGATCAGGCGTTGAAATTTTAATAAAAACATCATATTTTCCCCATACACCATTAATTTCAATTATTTCAGGTAATTCCTTTAATTCAGAAATTAGTGTGGTTTCACTACCAGTATTGCAATTTATCAGAATGTATGCTTGCATACTGTAAATCAGTCATAAAGTAAATAAAGATAATCAAAAGTCATATTTAAAAAAACACAAATTATTCATAATTCAAAGTTTTAAAAAAGATAAAGGATTATTTCATAACAATACTGTGAAAATATTTTAAAAAATTACTAATGTAACTTTAGAAAATAATGAAATATGTATACACTATTGTAATGAATAATGAACATCGCAAAAAAGAACTGTTCCACTAGATAATGTTTTAGCGGAGATGCAATGGCCATCTTCTAATCCCTTTCCACAAACATAACATTCAATTTTATAAACTGAAGATTGTACTGTTAGTGATTTTTGTAAATTTTGCATATTGTGCAAAACAGTTTGGTTTACCCCCTGCATGGCAACTTAGATACGATCAAATATTATATAAAGGTACCGTACTATACGGTAATCATGATATGCCAGGAATCAAATTTATTAATCAAAAAACACGCCTCAAAACTCATTAATTAATTTAAATAATAAAGAACTAAAATTTTGTTTATGGGTGGACACCTTTGGAAATGCTCAAGTAAAAGTAATACCACTAAATTTATCTGAAAACCAATTTCAAATTTACAATAAAATTTCAAGAAACTATTCTCATTCATTTCTTTTTGAATCGCTTTTGGGTCCTGAAGTTTTAACTGAGACATCAGTAATGGGATTTGACCCAAAAATAATTTTCAAGGGGTATTCAGACAAAGTAGAAATAATAACTGACGAGAAAACACAAACTATTCAGACTACCGAACCATTTTCAGAACTAAAGAAACTATTGGGAAAGTCAGATGATCAGAGTTACCGGTATTTAGGAGGGGCTGTAGGAGTTGTAAATTATGATGCAATAAGATTGGTAGAAAATATTGCAGATTCTCACAATTCAAAACAGTCACTAATGGAATTTGGAATTTATGATGATGGGATACTTTATGATAATTTACACCAGAAACTATTCTACTTTTATCAGGATGAGAATAGATTTGATAAATTAATTCTGAGTGAGGATACATTTGGAGAATTCAATTCAACTGAAGTAGAGCCGAATATGGATAAAGAAAAGTTTTCAGAAATTGTAAACAAAGCAAAAAAATACATTCATGACGGAGACATATTTCAGGTCGTCTTATCTAGAAAGTTTGCATTTAAAAATGAAGGAGACAATCTAAGACTATACAAGACATTGCGAAACCTAAATCCATCACCATACATGTATCATCTAAAACAAGATACAAAAACAATCATTGGTGCATCTCCTGAGATGTTAGTCAGAATTACAAAAGATAAAGTAGAAACATTTCCAATTGCAGGAACTAGAAAAATTACAGATGATAAAGAGAAAAACGAACAGCTTGCTGATGAATTAATCCATGATGAAAAAGAACTGGCAGAACACACAATGCTTGTTGATTTAGGTAGAAATGATATCGGCAGAGTTTGCAAATATGGAACAGTTCATACAGAATCATTAATGCAGATAAAACAATTCAGTCATGTTCAGCATATAGTTAGTCATGTTGTAGGCAATTTAGCGCCTGAAAACGACATGTTTAATGCGTTTCAAGCAGTATTTCCTGCAGGGACAGTATCAGGTGCTCCAAAGGTGCGTGCAATGGAAATTATTGACGAACTAGAGACAGAAGCAAGAGGCCCATATGCAGGAGCGGTGGGATATTTTTCATTCAATGGTTGTTGTGATTTTGCAATTGCAATTAGAAGTATATTCATTGAAGGGAATAAAGGGTTTATTCAATCAGGAGCAGGAATTGTTTCAGATTCAATAGCAGAAAATGAATTCAAAGAAACAGAACACAAAGCAGGTGCAATGCTGCAGGCATTAAAAGAGGCATCAAAATGAAATTTCTTATCATTGACAACTATGATTCATTTGTATTCAATATTGCACAGTATCTAGGAGAATTAGGAGTAGATTGCGAGGTCATAAGAAATGACAAAATTACACTAGAGCAAATAAAACAAAATAATTATGATGGAATAATTATTTCACCAGGTCCTGGAACCCCAGAGAACAAAAAATATTTTGGAATTTGCTTAGAGGTGATCAAAGATATTGGGCCAACGACCCCCATTCTCGGAGTTTGTTTAGGACACCAAGGAATTATTCATGCATTTGGAGGTAAAGTGATTAATGCGGGATGTGTAAGACATGGCAAAACAAGTCTTGTAAAACATACAAGTTCCAAATTATTCCAAAATGTAAAGAATCCATTTAGAGCAACTAGATATCACAGTCTAGTAGGAGATAAAACAATAATTCCAGATATTTTACAAGTGACTGCTACAGCTAATGATGACGGTGAAGTAATGGCAATTACACATAAAGAATATCTGATTCAGGGAGTCCAATTCCATCCAGAATCCATAATGACTGAAGATGGCAAACAGATTCTAGAGAATTTCATAAATCAAGTAAAGGATAGAAAATCACGCTCAAAAAAGAGCATGAGTGAAGGATTGCCATGATGGAATTACTTTCAGATAGAGAAAAACGCGCTTCAATGAAAGAGATGTTTTATGAAAGTTTTTCAGAAAAAAAATTTGAAAAGATTTCTAAAGACATATCAGAGTTATTAGATATAATTATTGAAGAAGTAAATTCAAAATCCGGAGATATGAGATGATTTCAGAGATTATTGAAAAACTACAACAAAAGACAGATCTGAGTTATGATGAGATGAATTCAATTATGACAGATATGCTTTCAGGAAACACAGATGATGAACAAAACACAGAGTTTCTATCAAAGCTTGCAGAAAAAGGAGAAACAGATGATGAACTGTTAGGAATGCTAGATAAAATGCAAGAGTTTTCACTTAAAGTCGATACAAAAAATGAAGGAACCATAATTGATATGTGTGGTACCGGGGGAGATAAACTTCAGACATTTAACGTATCAACTACTGCATCATTTGTAGTTGCAGCAGCAGGTGGAATTGTTGCAAAACATGGGAATCGTTCAAGTTCTGGAGTTTCAGGGAGCGCAGACATTTTTGAGTATTTCGGATATGATTTGGACCTAGAGCCTGCACAGATTTCAGAAATTTTACTAAAACATAATATCTGCTTTATGTTTGCTCAAAAATTTCATCCTGCAATGAAACATGTATCAAATGCAAGAAAACAGTTACGAAGAAGAACTGCGTTTAATTTACTTGGACCACTATCAAATCCTGCAGGAGTAAAAAATCAACTTGTAGGAGTTTTCTCCACAGAATATCTTGACAGATTACCTAGAATTCTAAAAAGAAAAGGAGCAGAAAATATCATGACAGTGCGTTCAGATGACGGAATGGATGAATTCTCTACTAGTGCAGTTAATCGGGTATGTATTTTAAGAAATGATAAAGTATTGATGAACGCAATTGATCCAGAAGTAGTGGGTTTACATAAATCGAAGTTAGAAGATATTCAAATCAAAACAAGAGAAGATGCGATAAAATCATTTGTAGGAGTTCTAAATAATACCGCAAATCAGGCAATGGTTGAAACTACTGCACTTAATGCAGCAGGTGGATTAATTGTTGCAAACATTGCAAATAATTTTGAAGAGGGAGTAGAAATTGCACTAAACACAATTAAAGATGGTAAGGCATTTTCGTTATTAGAGAAATTTGTTGCAACAACTGGAGATATTTCAAAACTAAAAGAGATGATATAATGGCAGAAAATATTCTAAGAAAATTAGTAAACAATTCTCAAATGGCAATTGATGATGGAGTGTATGAGTTGGATGCAGATTTGCAAAAATCAAACAAAGACTTTGTACAAATAATTAAAACAAATCCACATGCAACACTATTAACAGAAATAAAATTTGCGTCACCTTCACTTGGAAAAATAAGAACTACATCAGATCCAGTAAGCATTGCAAATCAGATGATTAAAGGAGGTTCAAAAGCATTATCGGTTTTAACTCAACCACATCTGTTTAGTGGTTCACCAGAATTTTTCATGAAGGTAAGACAGGCAGTGGATGTACCATTATTAATGAAGGACATCATGATTGACAAAGTTCAGATTGATGCAGCAAAAAAGATGGGTGCAGATTACATATTAGTAATTCAATCCCTGTTTGACCAAAAATTCCTCACTGATATTGATGAATTTATCAATTATGGACACAAACAGGGACTTGAAATTCTGCTTGAAGTTCATACAAAAGAAGAATTTGAAAATGCCTTAAAGACAGAGGCAGATATTATTGGAATCAATAATAGGAATCTAGATACATTAGAAATTAATCTGAAGACTACCGAAACAGTACTAAAAGGATATGAAAAATCAAAAATAATTATATCAGAAAGTGGAATTGAAACCCCAGATGACATCAATTACCTAAAAAAATGTGGTGCTGATGCTTTTCTGATTGGTTCAAGCATAATGAAAAGCGACAACATTCAAGAACAGGTAAAAAAACTGGTGAATGCATATTGAGATATCCCAAGAATGGTAGATTTGGAGAGTTTGGTGGGAAATACATTCCAGAGACACTTGTTCCTGCAATTGAGGAATTAGAAGATAATTATCTTAAATTTAAAAACGACAAAAATTTCAAAAAAGAATTAGACTATTATCTCAAAGTGTATGCAGGACGTCCCACCCCATTATACTATGCAAAAAATTTATCAGAAAAACTGGGAGGATCTAGAATATATCTAAAACGGGAAGACCTGTTGCATGGAGGAGCTCATAAAATCAATAACACATTAGGTCAAGCATTACTGGCAAAAAAAATGAATAAAAAAAGAATCATTGCAGAAACTGGTGCAGGTCAACACGGTGTTGCAACAGCAATGGCATGTGCTGCTTTGGGAATGAAAGCAGAAGTATACATGGGTTACAAAGATACCATTAGACAAAAGCTTAACGTGTTTAGAATGGATTTACTTGGGGCAAAGGTTCACCCAGTAAAATCAGGATCAAAGACACTCAAGGATGCAATTAATGAAGCAATTCGGGATTGGATTACAAATGTAGAGACAACATATTATCTTCTTGGCTCAGCTGTTGGGCCACATCCTTATCCAGTGATGGTCAGAGATTTTCAAAGTGTGATTGGTCAGGAAATCAAAGTACAAATGAAAAAAATTAACAATAAAGTACCAGATAGTGTAATTGCATGTGTTGGGGGAGGCTCCAATGCAATAGGAACGTTTTACCCCCTAGTGGACACCAATGCGGAAATTATAGGAGTAGAAGCTGCAGGTCACGGATTAAAATCAAAATTGCATTCAGCAACACTGTCTGCAGGTTCCAAAGGAGTACTACATGGAATGATGACATATCTACTTCAAGATGAAGAAGGTCAAATTACTGAAACCCATAGTATTTCAGCAGGACTAGATTATCCAGGTGTTGGTCCTGAGCATTCATACTATAAAGATACAAAGAGAATAAAATATCATTCAGCAACAGACGTTGAAGTAATTGATGCATTTCTGATGCTTACAAGAACAGAAGGAATTATCCCAGCTCTTGAATCTGCCCATGCAATTGCAGAAGCTATCAAAGTGGCAAGAAATGGAAAAAAATCAGAATCAATTGTAGTTACGCTTTCTGGAAGAGGCGATAAAGATGTAGAAGAAGTACAAAATTATTTGAATAAAAATGTCAAAGATTAAAGAAAAATTTGCAGAGTTAGAGAGGAAAAATCAAAAAGCCCTGATATCATACATCATGGCGGGATTTCCAAATGAAATGGCCACAATTTCAACGGTAAGGGGTCTTGTAAAAGGAGGAGTAGACATTATAGAGTTAGGGTTTCCATTCTCAGATCCTCTAGCTGATGGTCCAGTAATTCAGAATGCAAGCACAATATCACTAGAGAAAGGAACAAGAATTAACAAATTTTTCACCCTAGTTAAAAAAATCAGAAAAGAGACAGATATTCCAATAGTATTAATGACATATACAAATATTTTGTATCGTAAGGGATATTCAAAATTTATCAGAGATGCAAAAAAAGTAGGAATTGATGGATTCATACTTCCAGACATGTCAATTGAAGAATCAAAAGAGTATGTGGAAGCAGCAAAAAACAATACAGATACAATATTTTTAATTTCTCCAAATACCACAAAGAAAAGAATAGAAAAAATTTCAAAAATTTCAACAGGATTTTTGTATCTTGTTGCAGTTTTTGGTACTACGGGAATTAAAACAGGAATTAAAAATTATACATTAAAAGCAATCAGAGATGTGAAAAAACAAACCAAGGGGAAAATTCCCATAGGAGTAGGATTTGGTGTTTCAACACCTGAGGATGTAAAAAAATATATCAATGCAGGAGCAGATGCAGTGATTGTTGGCAGTGCATACTTGAAATTAATTGAACAAACGCCTCAAGACAAATTAGAATCGAAGATCACATCATTTACAAAAAGCCTCAAAAAGCATACAATTCTCAAACAATAACGCAGCCGTCATAGATATGGTGGCCAAGTACTCTAACTGTACGGAGGGGAACTCTATTTCAGTTATGACCACCAAACTAGATAGTCATCATTATATTTTATACATTAAGAAAAATAAAAAACGTACCATCAAAATTTCTAAAAGTTGTTTAAAATATCAATGATTTTTGTACGATTGTGTAATTATCTAAGAATTGAAAGTTTTGAGCGAGTAAAAAACATAGTTGAGAAAATTCCAATGCCCAACACAGCCATTGTCAAATACCCAAATTCTGGAATTACATATGACCCCATCACTTTGATTTCCTTTGAATGAGGTTTTATTGGAATGGTTAGTTTAGAACCTGTTGCAGTATCTTCTATTTCAATATCCACCATTTTCCCATCAACCCAAACAGTGTTAGGATTTTCAATTAATTTAGGAGGTAAAATCATCGTAATTTGCTCATTTTCAGTATCACCTGTAATGGCAAATATCAAAGAACTTCCATCAGGATCAACGTGAACTGTGTTTGAAAGAGAAGTATCTAAAAGGTATTTTACTTCAAAGCCTAGACCATCATCACTGAATCCAGACGCAATGCGAGAAATGGATTGAACACTTCCAGGATTTTGTACCACGTGAACTACTCCATTCATCCATTCATGAAGGATACAGAAATAATAAAAATCACCAAGTTCGTTAAATTGTCTAGTGTATGATTTGCCTACGGTAAAGACACCACTGTCAAAGATACCATCAATCTCACCCGAACGTGACACTGACGTTATAGTATGAAGTGCACTATCTGCATTGCTCCACACAACAGAATCACCAGGATAAATTGTAATTTCACCAGTAGTTACACCAGTTGATTTTTCAGACCAAAAGAACGGAGCATTAGGATCAGACGCACCTGATGGGATCGTGATTTCATAGGTGGTTTCTGCAAAAGCAAAAGCACATGAACCCAGAACAAACACAACTAATAGAGGTAAAGCAAAAAGAGTTAGTCTCACAAAAGAGATACTAAACTCTATTATTTCAATCATTATGATCGTCAAAACATACAAAAACCTGATGTTCGTTTCATTAATGTGCAGACAAAGTTTATTTTTGTTACAGGTGGTGTGATGTCTGGCCTTGGAAAAGGTGTAACTACATCGTCAATTGCAAAATTATTGCAATTAGCAGATCAAAAAGTATCATGTGTCAAAATAGATCCATATCTGAACTATGATGCAGGTACAATGAATCCAGTAGCGCACGGAGAAGTCTTTGTCACAGAAGACGGAGGAGAGTGCGACATGGATATTGGCAATTATGAAAGATTTCTAAATCAAAACATTCCAAAAAGTCACAACATTACAACTGCTCAAGTTTACTCTTCAGTTATTGAGGCAGAAAGAAAAGGAGAGTATCTAGGAGCATGCGTCCAGATTATTCCACATGTGACGGATGAGATAAAAAATAGAATTAAAAAAATAGCCGAAGACGAAAAACTTGACTTTTTGATTGTAGAATGTGGCGGAACAGTAGGAGATATTGAATCATTACCATTTTTAGAGGCACTCAGACAGTTAAAAGTTGAAGAAGGGCCTCAAGGCGTAATCTTTGTTCATGTGACATTAGCCCCATCATTGGATGTAGTCGGAGAACAGAAAACAAAGCCTACTCAGCATAGCGTACAAGAACTTCGAAGAATTGGCATTCAGCCAGATTTTTTAGCAGTTAGATGTACATTACCTCTAGAAGAAAAGACAAAAAAGAAAATTGCAATGTTTACAAATGTTACACCAAATGATGTTTTATCATGTCATGATGCAAATTCAATCTTTGAAGTCCCACAGATGCTTTATGATCAAGGAATTATGGACGCAATATTTACAAAATTTGGCAGAGTCGGGATGGTTAATGCATCAACAAATTGGGACAAATGGAACATGATTGCACAAAGTATGGTAAATCATGAAGACCAAAAAATAAAGATCGCAATGATTGGAAAATATGTGACACTTGCAGATAGTTACGTGAGTGTAAATCATGCATTAAAACATGCAGGTGCAAAAATAGGGAGATCAGTAGACATTGACTGGATAGACTCTGAATCGATTATAGATTACAACATACTATCAAAGTATGATGGTATTTTAGTTCCAGGAGGATTTGGCATTAGAGGCTCTGAAGGAATTATTAAGACGGCAAACTTTGCACGTGAAAAAAATATACCATATCTTGGAATATGTTTTGGATTTCAGTTAGCAGCAATCGCATTTGGACGAAATGTGGTGAATTTAGAAGATGCAAATTCTACAGAAATTAAAGCAAATACAAAAAATCCTATCGTAGATTTACTTCCAGAACAAAAAAATATTTCAGATATGGGTGGATCACTTAGATTAGGAGCAAATGAAATAAAAATTAAAGAAAATACAAATGCATATAAAATTTACAACACAAATTCTATTAACAAACGTCATAGACACAGATATGAAATTAACAAGAAATACATTCCAGAATTTGAGAAAAATGGATTGATATTTTCAGCTGATAGTGATGAAGGAAAAAGAATGGAAATGCTAGAAATACCATCTCATAAATTCTATCTAGGGGTTCAATTCCATCCAGAGTTTAATAGTAGACCGGGATATCCAGAAGAATCCTTTACAGCATTTGTTAAAGCAGCATCTGAAAAATAGATCATTTAATCCAATCCCAAAACTAGGAATTTGTTAGATAGAGAACAAGACAGTCAGAATTAAAGCCATAAAAAAATACAAGTAATGCAGTAAAGATTATGAATAATAATGATTTCGTTATGATGAATGTTTTAAAGAAAAGATTCAATGAAGAATTAAAATATCAAAAAACACGGTAAAATACACCAAAAAATCTCCAGAGATAAATTATAGGTAATTATTCAATTTTAGATATTTCATAAATTTTCTGTCTGGCATCACGGATAGATACTTTCTTTTTGACATATCCTTTTTTCAAGAGATGACTTAATGCCAATCTGACAGTTCTATCGGGGAGTAATGTCTTGTTTGCCAGATCCTTTTGTGTTAATGCACCTTCATATTCTAATGTCTTTAAAAGTAATTTTGAACTTGGTGGCATACTCAATAATTCCTCGGCCAAGTGAACTTTTTTTGCCAATGCGGAAATTGCAGTAGAGTCTTTTTTTAGACGAATGATTTTAGCAGGAGGAAAAAATTGAGTACATTCAACAGTTTTGTTCACTTTGAATCTATCGAGGCCATCAAGTATCGCCTCACAGTGTAATCTTGCAGAGACATCATCAATTTCAATCAAACTCTCATTAGACACAATAATTGGTCTTCGTGTTACATCAAGGGAATTTACTGAAATTATTTCAAATACTGCAGAATCTTGAAACAAGACAGGACCTCCAGCAGACATGGAATATGCAGAAGAGCCAATTGGAGTAGAAACAATTATTCCGTCACTGTTGTCGTGCCACACTTCCTCCCCATTTACTCTCAATGAATGTTCCATCAACATAGCACTTTTTGATGAAAATACAGCTACATCATTTAAAACAGGATAGACATTTTTGCCATCAATTTTTACACCAAGTCGTGGAACTTCTTCAACAGTGTAATTTTGTTTTTTCAAAATTCCAACAAATGAAGAAAATTCTCTTAGTTCAATCTGTGCTAAAAATCCGCTTGCTTCCCCTTCATTGATACCTAGGACAGGAGAGGTAGAATCAAAAGTTCTATGAAAATAATTTCTGACGCCCTTATCTCCACCCAATACAATAACACAATCAGCAGATTTACCTTTTGATTTTGTTATTGGAAATGATTTGATATCATTTTCATCCAAAATTTTTTTGATTATCTTTGCTGCGTTTTCGGTAGTTCCAGAACCATAGATTCCTATTTGCACAAAAGAAACAATCAATTCAGTAGAATAAAAGAATAATGTACACTTTACTCGTGTAACAAACTTGATTTTGCATTATTTTTTATACGCCCAATAGAAACTAGGCATATTCAATAAATATTCCCAAGAAGTATAAACACAGCATTATGAATTTTATATGAACTTCAGTACCTAAACAATTCTTAAAACCTAAGGATTAGAATATGTTGGTAGTTTGGAATAGAAAAAAAGTTCATTGATTAGCTCGGGCGCAACCACATTTAACATAAACTACTTTGTATTCCCCGTCAGATTTTACATTATGGGACATTGGTTTTCGGCAATGTTGACACTCTACAAAGCCATGATATTCATCAACTTTGACCATCTTGTATTTCCAAGATTTTGTTTGTTCATCCCAATATACAGAATTAATTTCGGATGGACCTTCCATGCTTTGAATTAAACAATTTTTCAATATTTGTTTTTATTGATTTTCAATTATTATCACATCCACATTCAAAGTAAAAAAATATTTTTCCAATCAATAGGCTTAAGTTTAAAAATATACAAAACAAATTTGTGGATATTTCTTCAAAAAAATTACCAATTGCTTTGATTGTGTTACTTTTAGGAATTCTGATGTTACAGATTATCAGTAATGATTCAGATAAAAAATTCATTGATGCTGAAACATGCGAAATTTGGGTTGAAGATAATTTTACTAAAAAACCAACATATCTAAATGAGTTTGACCCTAAATGCTTAGATTTTAAAAATTTAAATCCATAAAAATTTTAAAATAAGTTCTAGCCTATTGAATGTTTATAGATGGGGATTATAAATTTCTGAATTTAATTAAGTTATAAAAATACGATGCATTATTTTGGACTATACCTTTCGAGGGAATTTTCTGTAGACCAAGATTTCTTGAATCAAGTGCGGCCTGGGCAGCACCTCCAGCAAAGGATAGGGCCCACAAATAGTCTTTTTCTTTTAACATGGTACATGCAAAAGTACTACAAAAAATATCACCTATTCCAGTTGTATCATGAAGATTTTTGTTTGGAAGAGTGATAGAGTAAATTTTATCTTTTACCAAAAGAGAAACATCAGTTTTATTTGTCAGGAGTACATATTCAATTCCTTTTTTTTGTAATGCCAACATCATTTCATCATAGGTTCCATTAACAAGACACTTTCCCTCATCAGGATTAATCTTGATTGCATTAACGTCAGACAAATCAAGGTCAGTATCTTTCAAAACAATATTATTTTGGTCGTCTTTTTGTCTCAAAAATCCCTGAGGATCAATGAAGATGAAGTTTGAATCATTTTTAATTTTTTTAAAAACATTATCGGATATTTCATGAAATATTGGACTAATAAGATGCCCATCAGCAGATATTTTAGAATAGTCTAGAGGATCACATTCATTTTCAAGTTTAAGGACTCTATCTGAACCATTAATGGTAATTGCAAATTTTGTAGTATTATTTTCAGATTCTGAATTTATAAAATTTATTTTATTTTCAATGAGATATTGTTTTGGAAAATCAGGACCAAATTTTGTAAACAAATCAACATCAAATTTGAATTGCCTTGCAGTTATGCCACAATAACATGCAGACCCCCCAATTTGTTCATAATTAGAGCCATTGATAGTAATGATGTCAATTGCACAATGTGCAAATACAGCTAATTTCATTTTTTTGATTTTTAGAATAAAGGATTTAGTTTTTTGCATTCTTTTTATCAAAGCAGTTTTTGCATAAAATCCAGCCCTTTTCTACCACTAATTCAACGCCTGATCTAAAGCAATTATGACAAAGCCCGTGCACCACCATCATTTGAAATTATTTAATCTAGAATTAAAACATGGATCTATTTTGTTAAAAATCATTTAAAATTTGACTGTAGTCACCAAGAATATAAGTAGGCAAAATTGTTTATTTTCATGCCACTTAAACGTGCAAGTAGAGGACGTACTAAGGGAGGGAAAGGATCATCGGGCACAGTACAATGTACAAACTGTGGTCAAACGGTTCCCAAAGACAAAGCAAAAAAAGTAACATCCAAGTTAAATTTGGTAGAACACACACTAGCAAAAGAACTACGTGCACAAGGAGCATACATTGCATCCCCAACAGTTTTGAAATGGTATTGTATTTCATGTGCAATTCACTTCAAAATTCTTAAAATCAGATCAGAAGATAGTAGAAGGAAACGCGGAAAACTACGTTAGAATTATTCTCGAATATTTTTTACAGTAACAATCATTCTTTGAATTAGAGTAATACCTGCAATTATTACAACAATTACAACTGCAATATCCATAAAACCAATAATACCTACAACTGCAATTACCAATAGTCTTTCAGCTCTTTCACCAATACCAATTCCCTGAAGTTTGATGTTTATTGCATCAGATTTTGCTCGAGCATAGCTTACCAGTAATGATAAAGTGATTGCAAGCAATACAATATATGGTTCTACATATCCACCAATTAAAATTCCTAGAAATATTGCAACTTCTGCAATTTTGTCAAACATCGAATCAAGGTAAGAACCTTTTTTGGAAGTTTGTCCAGTAACTCTTGCAACCTGACCATCAACCATATCAAAAAATCCCGATACAAGTAGCAATACCCCCCCAATTATTAATCCAAATTCAATCCCAACACCATAAACTATTGCAGAAATCAATGCAAATACAAGGCCAACAACTGTCCAAAAATTAGGCGATAGTCCTGTGGATGCAAACCCTTTTCCGATTTTTTCAAGTGTTGGTCGAAGTGTTTCTCGAAGATTATTTAACACGTGATAACCCCAACAGTACTATCTAATAAAGGCAATACCAACAAAAACGAATCAATATAGGGTCAAATTTTAGGAATAGAAATTTTATTTATTAGGTGAAAGATTCATGGCAATTAAAGTAGAAATGATTTTTGCCGCAAGGGATGCAGTGGAGCCATTGTCATGATACGGATTCAACTCTACAATATCTACACCTACTACCTTTGTTTCCTTAAATGAGTGAATCATATCAAACAATTCCCTAGAGGTAATTCCCACTGCTTCAGGATTGCCAACTCCCGGGGCAAATGCAGGATCAAGTACATCAAGATCAAAACTAGAATAGATAGTATCAAAAGTAGAGACATAGTCTTTTACAAGTTGTGGTCCTTGCCCATTTCTAATTTCCCTGTCAGAAATTGTTTTGATATTATTTTCTTTAAGAAATTCCAGTTCTTCTTTTACAAATGCCCTAGCACCAACATGTAAAATATTTTCAGAGCCCCTCTCCTCAACAATTCGTCTAAGATAAGATGCATGGCTCAGTTTAATATCTGCAAATTCATCTCGTAAATCATAATGAGCATCAAACACAATGTATCCTGTCTCTTTTGGAAAACTAGCATATGTACCATAAGTGATTGAATGTTCTCCGCCTAAAATGAAAAGCTGTCGTTGTTTTGCAACAAGTTCAGTAGTGATTTTCTTTACCATGTCAATCATTTCAGATGCAACAACAGTATGACGAGTGTTTCCAAGATCCTCAATACTCACAGTTTCTAAATTAACTTGAAGATCAGGATGAAAAATTTCAATGTTGTTAAAGGAGTCACGGATTGCATCAGGTCCAAACCTACAACCAGGTTTGTAAGAATGAGTCGAGTCAAATGGCACACCGAAGATAGTGGCTACTGGTTCTACGCCATCATCTGAAGACGTGATGAGAGGATTCCCATTCATATATAAATCAAAAAAACTCATCTTTTACACCATCAGTTGGGGTCGCTTTGAAAGATATTTTGGTAAATTCAAACCGGTGAAAGGTTTTCCCATCGTTTGTTCATTTATTTCATTTAGAAAGCCATCAAAAGGCAGTTCACGAACATTGCCTGTTTGTCTATCACGAATGCTAAGATTTTCTGAATTTGCTTCTTTTTCACCAATTACCAAAATATATCGAATCCATTCTTTTTCTGCTTCACGAATTCTTTTGCCTATACTCTCATTTC
>Ga0224512_10000804_pt1 | contig 32133 bp, 29 predicted proteins | sample SF_May12_sed_USG_4_FD_169103 | JGI IMG/M metagenome (GOLD analysis project Ga0224512, IMG submission 169103) | Sediment microbial communities from San Francisco Bay, California, United States - SF_May12_sed_USGS_13 | ecosystem: Environmental > Aquatic > Marine > Sediment | place: USA... | reverse complement strand
GATCACCTCCCGGAACTTGCGATTGTCCTGCTGGTCGCCGAGGATCTCGAGGCACTGCACGAGCGGCAGGCCGGCGTCGAGCATCACCGAGAACTGCCGCGTGAAGACCGCGACGGCCTTGATGCCTATGCGGCTCGGGAGCCGGGGCATGAACGGGATCTCGCGGCCCTTCTCGCGCAGCGAGGTGACCCGCACCTGCTGCCGGCGCAGCGTGGCGACTGCCGCCTCGCGCGAATCGGCGACGAGGACGCCCTCCTGGGATTGGCCTCCGCGGCCGCGACCTTTCCAGACGAAACTCGGCATCGCTCTACGTCCTCACGGCTTGGGTTGCTCGCAGGGCCGGGTTCAGGGACCCGGCGCCGCGCGAGAGGATCTCCTGCAGCTCGTCGGGCCGCGAGGAGCGTCCCATGGCCGTCTGCAGGTTGATCTGGCGGCGGAAGTAGAGCGCCGCCAGGGACTGGTTGAAGGTCTGCATCCCGTACTTGGCCTGGCCGGTCTGCATCATGCCGTAGATCTGGTGGACCTTGTCCTCGCGGATGAGGTTGCGGATCGCCGAGTTGGGCACCAGGATCTCCATGGCCAGCGCCCGCCCCCGGCCGCTGGCCCGCGGCAGCAGGGTCTGGCAGAGGATGCCTTCGAGCACGAACGAGAGCTGGACCCGGATCTGACCTTGGGCGTGAGGCGGAAAGACGTCGATGATGCGGTTGATCGTCTGCGCCGCGGAGTTGGTGTGGAGGGTCGCGAACGTCAGGTGGCCGGTCTCGGCCACGCGCAGCGCCGCCTCGACGGTCTCGTAGTCGCGCATCTCGCCGACGAGGACGACGTCGGGGTCCTGGCGCAGCACCGACTTGAGGGCGTTGTGGAACGACAGGGTGTCGGCGTCGAGCTCGCGCTGGTTGACGATGCAGCCCTTGTGGGAGTGCAGGTACTCGATCGGATCCTCGATGGTGACGATGTGCTCGCTGCGCTCGCGGTTGACCTTGTCGATCATCGCCGCCAGGGTGGTGGACTTTCCCGAGCCGGTCGGGCCGGTGACGAGGACGAGCCCGCGCGGCTTCTCCGCCAGCTTCTCGACGACGGGCGGGACTCCCAGCTCGCGGAACCCTCGGATCTCGAACGGGATCTGGCGGAAGGCGCCGGCCAGGGCGCCGCGCTGGTTGAACACGTTGGCGCGGAAGCGCGCCAGCCCCTTGATGCCGAAGGAGAAGTCGAGCTCGAGGTTCTCCTCGAGGCGCTGCTTCTGCTTGTCCGTGAGGATCGAGTAGATGAGCTGCTTCGTCTGGGTCGGCGTCAACGGGGGCGCGTTGAGCGGGCTCAAGACGCCGTCCACGCGGATCTGGGGTGCGGAGTTGGTCGTGACGTGCAGGTCGGAGGCGCCGCGTTCGACCGTTTCCTTGAGCATTTCGTTGAGCGTCAGCGCCATGTCGTTGGGACCTTCTAAGTGCCTTTGATTGCAGGCTTTTTCAGAGCTTATAACACCATTGTAGACCACCGACAAGCCGCTGGGTCACACCGCGGGCCGCCAATTCCGCCGCGGGCGCGCCTACCGCGGCTCCGGAGCGTCGCCTGGCGCAGCGACGACGAAGGCTTCGAGCTCTCCGACGAGACCCAGGAGCTCGGGGACCCGGATCTGCTCCTCTCCCGGCGGATAGGTGTAGATCAAGGTCAGGAGGCGGGAGTCGCCGGCCGGGTGGAGCGCGAAGATCCAGGTCTGCTCCGCGCGGCCGCTCTCCGTGTCGTAGAGGCCGCGCGCGTAGTAGGCCGGCCCGAAGGGGGTGCCCAGCTCCCGCGATCCCTTGTACTCGCCCCCGGGCGCCGCCTCGAACGCGGCCCTGCGCTTCTGGACCTTGGCCACCAGGTTGAGCCCGTACTCGGGCTCCCCGACCGTCACCTCCACCGTGCCGCCGGTCTCGTGCGTCGTCGTGAAGCGCAGGGTCGAGCCCGCGTTCTCGGCCACGAGGAATGGCTCGGGCAGCCGGGCGACGGCGAGCTCGAGGGCGGCGTTCTCGACCCGCGCCGGCGGGGGCGCTTCGTCGGCCGCCTCCCGGCAGGCGGCCGCGAGGAGGAGGGCGAGCGCCGCGGCGACGGGCGCGGCGGCTTTCATTTCGAGCCTCCCGGCGCGCCGGGCGCCGCCACGTCGGGCGTCGCGACGTCGCCGACTCCGGGACCGCGGGGGTCGGCCGCCGCTTCGGTGGTGCCGTCGGCGAGGCGGCGGACGGCGTGGACCTTCACCGGCAGCGGCCAGAAGTAGAGGGCGTGGCCGCGGCGCTCGAGCTCGGCCGCGGTCTCGGGGCCGAGCGCGTCGGGGTCGGCCTCGAGACGGTCCGGCCGCCACTGGTGGTGCAGGCGCGGCCGATCGACGGCCGACTGCAGGGGGTCTCCGTCGACGATCAGGTTGAGCAGGACCTGGGCCGTGGCCGTCGGGATGCGCGAGCCGCCGCGCCCGCCGACGGCCACGACGTCGCTTCCGTTCCAGGCGATCGTGGGGGTCATCGACGACAGCATGCGCTTGCCCGCACCCACCGCGTTGGCCGCGCCCTGGACGAGCCCGTAGAGGTTGGGCCGGCCGGGGGCGGTCGCGAAGTCGTCCATCTGGTTGTTGAGAAGGAACCCCGCCTCCGGCACGAGCAGGCCGCAGCCGAAGCTGCCGTTCAAGGTCGTCGTCATGGCCACGACGTTGCCGGCGCCGTCGACGACCGAGACGTGGGTCGTGTCGTCCGCCTCGTCCGCCTCGCCCGGCCACGGCGCCACCGCCTCCGAGGAGCTGGCGTGCGCGCGGTCGATCTCGCCGGCCCGCTCGTCGAGCCAGGCCGCGGCAAGCAGATCGGCGGCGCGCGCGCCGGTCGTTGCCGGGTCGCCGAGGAGATAGCGGTCCGCGAAGGCGCGGCGCCAGGTCTCGGCGAGCAAGTGGGCGCGGTCGGCGCCGAAGCGGGGCCGGTCCTTCCAGCCGAGCCGCTCGAGGACGCCGAGCGTCTGGCCGAGGATGATGCCGCCCGACGAGGGCAGGTCCATCGACGCGAGCTCCCATCCGAACGCCGAGAACCGCACGGCGGGCCGCCACACGGGCTCGTAGGCCGCCATGTCGGCGGCCGTCAGGATGCCGCCGCCGGCCGCCACCGTCCGCTCGACGGCGCTGGCCACCGGCCCGCTCGTGATCCCCGCCGGGCCGAGGCCGGCGTAGCGCGCCAGCGTGGCCGCGAGCTCCGGGAGGCGCACGATCGAGCCGATCGGCGGCGGCGCCCCCCCGGGGAGCCAGACGGCGGCGGTCGTGGGGAAGCGCGCGAGGACCTCCTGCTCCTCGACGAGGGCGTCGTGCAGCCGCCGCGAGACGGGGAAGCCGCCGGCCGCGAGGTGGTAGGCCGGGTCGACCACCTCCGCCCAGGGGCGGCTGCCGAAGCGCTGGTGCAGGGCGTAGAGGCCGCTGGGGGTGCCCGGCACCCCGGCCGCCAGCGCGCCGAGGGTCGACGCCTCGGCGATCGGATCGCCGTCGGCGTCGAGGTACGTTCCGGCGTGGGCGGCGGCGGGGGCCGTCTCGCGGAAGTCGAGGGTCACGATCTCGTCGCCGAAGCGGACGACGGCGAAGCCGCCGCCGCCGAGGTTGCCCGCCTCGGGATGGGAGACCGCGAGCGCCAGCGCGGTGGCGACGGCCGCGTCGACGGCGTTGCCGCCGGCTCGCAGCAGCGCCACGCCGGCGCGGGTGGCGCTCGCCTCCGCGGCGGCGACGGCGCCGCCCGCGCCGCGGACCGCGGGCGCCGAGGCGGCGTGGAGGGGCGCGCCGGCGGCGAGCAGCGCGAGCAGCGCGCCGCCGGCCCGGGTCACGCCAGCCCCTTGAGCTCGTCGACGAGTTCCTGGAGCACCTGCTTGGCGTCGCCGAAGATCATCCGGGTGTGCGGGTGCTCGAAGAGCTCGTTCTTGATGCCGGCGTAGCCGGGCGACAGGCTGCGCTTGATCATGAAGATGCTGCGGCTGTCCGTGACCTTGAGGATGGGCATGCCGTAGATCGGGCTCGCGGGCGTGGTCTCGGCGGCCGGGTTGACGACGTCGTTGGCGCCCACGACGATGGCCACGTCCGTCGTCTTGAAGTCGGGATTGACGCGGTCCATCTCCTTGAGCTGCTCGTAGGGGACGTCCGCTTCCGCCAGGAGCACGTTCATGTGCCCCGGCATCCGGCCGGCGACGGGGTGGATGGCGTAGTTGACGCTCGCACCGCGGGCGATCAGGAGGTCGGCCAGCTCGCGCACCGTGTGCTGTGCCTGGGCGACGGCGAGGCCGTAGCCCGGCACGAAGATGACCGACTCCGCGTCCTCGAGCACGAGGGCCGCCTCTTCGGCGCTCGACGAGCGGACATTCGTGTACTCCGTGTCGCCGCCCGTCAGGTCTTCGTCGCCGAAATCGGCGAAGAGGACGTGCCCGAGGGTGCGGTTCATCCCCCGGCACATGATCTGGGTGAGGATCAGGCCGGAGGCGCCCACGAGGGCGCCGCTGATGATCAGCACGTTGTTGTCGAGCACGAAGCCGGTGGCCGCCGCGGCGACGCCGGACAGGGAGTTGAGCAGGGAGATGACGACCGGCATGTCGCCGCCGCCGATCGGCAGGACGAGCAGCACGCCGAAGACGAGGCCGATCGCGGCCAGGACGAGGGCCCACAGGGCCACGCTGGCCGGCTCGCCGGCCCCGTACGTCAGGTAGAGCCCGACCCCGACGGCCACGACGCTGGCGCTCGAGTTGATGAGGTTGCGCGCCGCGAGCCAGCCCGGCCGGCCGCGCAGGCTGCCCGAGAGCTTGAGGTAGGCGACGACGCTCCCCGTGAAGGTGACGCCGCCGATCAGGATCGACAGGAACGCGGTGAGGCCGTTCGAGCCGCCGAGGACCTCCGCCGGGGTTCCGGCGGTACCCGGCTCGACGATGTCGAACCAGAGGATCGCCAGCGCCACGAGGGCCGAGGCGGCTCCGCCGGAGCCGTTGAACAACGCCACCATCTCGGGCATCGCCGTCATCTCGACCTTGAGCGCGGCGACGGCGCCGATGGCGCCGCCGACGACGAGACCGATGAGGATCCAGCGGTAGTCGATCGCCCCCAGGTCGACGAGCGTCGCCACCACGGCGATGAGCATGGCCAGCGCGGCGATCGCGTTGCCGCGGCGGGCGGAGCGGACCTTGGTGAGCCCCTTGAGGCCGAGGATGAAGAGCACGGCCGACAGCAGGTAGAGCACCGGCACGAGCTGCGCGAGGAGCTCGTTCATCGCTTGCCCTTGCGGCCGCCGAACATGCCGAGCATGCGATCGGTGACGAGGAACCCGCCCACGACGTTGATCGTGGCGCAGGCGATCGCGAACGCGCCGAGGATGCTCGACACCCTGACCTCACCCTGCTGGGCCGCGTAGAGGGCGCCGACGAGAGTGATGCCGGAGATCGCGTTGGCCCCGGACATCAGCGGCGTGTGCAGGGTCGGCGGGATCTTGGTGATGATCTCGACGCCCACGAAGATCGCGAGGACGAAGACGTACAGACCGATGAGGAGGACACCCATCATGATGCCGGCACTCCCTTGGCTCGGCGCTCGGCGGCGAGCTGCTCGAGAACTCGTGGATGGCGGACCTCGCCGCCGTGGGTCAGGAGCGCGCCGGCCGTGATCTCGTCTTCGAGGTCGAGGGTCGGGCCGCTCTCGCCCATCAGGTGCTCGACGACGTGGAGGACGTTGCGCGCGTACATGTTGCTCGCGTCGAGGGCGACGGTCGCGGCGAGGTTGATCGGTCCCAGGATCCTCACCCCCCCCTCCTCGACCTCCTCGCCGGCCCGGGTCAGCGCGCAGTTGCCGCCCTGCTCGGCGGCGAGGTCGACGACGACGGCGCCCGGCTTCATCGCCGCGATCATCTCGCGCGCCAGAAGGACCGGCGCTTTCTTGCCCGGCACCTGGGCCGTGGTGATGACGGCGTCCGCGCTCTTCAGGTGCTCGGTGAGGATGGCGCGCTGGCGGGTCAGGAAGTCTTCGCCGACGGCGCGGGCGTAGCCGCCCTCGCCCTCGCCGCTCTCCATCTCCGGAAGCTCGATGAAGCGCCCGCCCAGCGACTCGACCTGCTCCTTGACGTCGGGCCGGATGTCCGAGACCTCGACGATCGCCCCGAGCCGCTTGGCCGTCGCCAGCGCCTGGAGGCCGGCGACGCCGCCGCCGATGACGACGACGCGGGCGGGGCGGATGGTCCCGGCCGCGGTCATGAGCATGGGGAAGTAGCGCGCCAGGCGCTCGGCCGCCAGGATGACGGCCTTGTAGCCGGCCACGTTGGCCTGCGAGGAGAGCGCGTCCATGCTCTGCGCGCGAGTGATCCGCGGCAAGAGCTCCATCGCCAGGCTCGTCACCCCGCGCCGGGCGAGCCGCTCCACCCGGTCGAGGTCGGCGTACGGCGCCAGGAGGCCGATGAGCAGGGACTCCGGGGCGAGCAGGTCGAGCTCGTCCACCCCGTCCTCGCGCACCGCCGGCGCCGCGACCTTGAGCACCACGGCGGCGCGCTCCCAGGTCGCGGCACCGCCGTCGACGATCTGCGCTCCCGCCGCCTCGTAGGCCGCGTCGGGGATGTGCGCGCCGGCTCCGGCGCCGCGCTCCACCAGGGCCGTGAGCCCCAGGGCGCAGAGCTTCTCCACGGTCTCGGGGGTGGCCGCGACCCGATGCTCGTGGGCGCGGCGCTCCTTCGGTACGAACGTTTCGGTCATGTCTTTTCCGGTCGGGGAAGAGTGAGTCGGCTGGCTTCCGCCGCCGGATCTTATCAGCACCCGCCGCGCCGGCGGGCCACCTCGCAGGGCGGTCCGCTCCCCGGCGTGAACCGGGGCGCCGGCAGCCGGCGCCGTCCACCCGCGGCCGCCGATGAGGCTACGATAGGAGGGGCATGAGCGGCAGATTCATCACCTTCGAGGGGCCGGACGGCAGCGGCAAGAGCACCCACCTCGCCCTCGCGGCGGAGTGGCTCGGCGGGCGCGGGGTGGAGGTCCTCGCGACCCGGGAGCCCGGCGGGACCCCCCTCGGCCAGCTCGTCCGCCGGGCATTCCTGGACTCGCCATGGGGGCGGCCGGACGGCGGGGTCGAGGCGCTGCTGGTCTTCGCGGCGCGCCGCCAGCATCTCGCCGAGGTCATCGATCCCGCCCTCGCCGCCGGCCGCTGGGTCCTCTGCGACCGGTTCACCGACTCGACCCTCGCCTACCAGGGCAGCGGTCGCGGGGAGTCGCTCGCGCGGCTGGCGGAGCTCGATCGCTGGGCGACGGGCAGCCGCCGCCCCGACCTCACACTGCTTTTCGATCTGCCGGCGACCGCGGCGCGCGAGCGCAGCCACTCCGCGGGCCGGCTTTCGCGGGCGCGGGGGATCAACCGGCTGGACGTCGAGGACCTCGAGTTCTACGAGCGCGTGCGCGCCTGCTACCTGCGGCTGGCCGCAGCCGAGAAGGAACGCTTCCGGGTGATCGACTCGACGGGGTCCAGAGCGGCCACGGCGGGCCGCGTCCGCGAGGCCCTGGCCGGGCTGCTCGAGGCGGTGGCGTGAATCTCGAGGCGGTGCGGGAGATGGCCGTCCGCGAGCGGCTCTACCCCTCCGTCATCCTGCACGGCGCGGACGAGGCCGCGCGGCGGGCGGCGGCGCTCGACCTGGCGCGCCTTCTCCTGTGCGCGCGGCCGGGCGACGATCCGGAGGCGGTCTGCCCGCACTGCCGGCGGCTGGGCTGGCCGGGCGACGGGGACGCCTTCCACCCCGACTTCCAGGTCCTCGAGCGCGATCTCAAGACGGCGACCTCGGTGGAGGCCACGCGGCACTTCCTGCGCGGCGCCCAGGTCGCCCCGTTCGAGGCGCGCGGCCAGGTCTTCGTCGTCGCGGCGGCGGAGAGCTTGAGCGGCGAGGCCTCGAACGCGCTGCTGAAGTCGCTCGAGGAGCCGCACCTGACGGCGCCGCGCCACTTCTTCCTGCTCGCCCCCTCGCAGTTCGATCTCCTGCCGACGCTGCGCAGCCGGTCGCTGGCCGTGTACCTGGGCGGCGCGGGAGACGCGGACGAGGCGCGGATCGAGGAGCTGGCGCTGCGGCTCGCCGTGGCTCTCGCGGAATACCGCGCGTCCGGATCGGCGGCCGACCTCTTCGCGGCGGCGGCGGTGCTCGGCGAGGCCGGAGGTTGGGACGACCCCCGCGCCGGCCGCCCCTGGAGCCTGGCGGCGGCGGCGGTGCGCCGGGCCGCGGACGCGCCGGACACCGGTCCCGGCCGCCCTCTGCTGGCCCTGGCCGAGGCCCTGCTCGCGGCACCGCAGCTGCGGCTGCGGGGGATCTCCGCGCCGCGCATCCTCGAGGGTCTCGTCTTCCGCCACCTCGCCGCCCGGGCCGCCGTCTCCTGACCTCGCCGCCGCTGCCGGTGGAGTTGGCGCGCCCGAGACGCTATGATCCGGCCCCTCTGCACGCCGCACCGGCTGTAGCCACCCTCCAAGGAGCAGATCATGCCTTCAGTGAATCGTCAGAAGACCGCCCTGTGGAACTCCCTCCCCGGGGTGCTCGCGTTCGCGCTCGCCCTCTCGTTCTCGGGCCTTTCCTGCGCTCAGAGTCCCGACATCGCGACGAACTCGGGAGACGCGGGGCAGGCCGAGTCCGCCGAGGGCGCCGCGGTCCTCGCCAGGGTCGGCGACAGCGAGATCCTCCAGTCCGAGGTCGAGGCGCTGGTGACCGCGCAGCTCGTCCAGGCGCGCAACCAGCGCTACCAGGCCCTCGAGCAGGGGCTCTCCCAGGCCGTCTCGGACCGCCTCCTCGAGCTCGAGGCGGCGGCCCGCGGGATCACCACCGAGGAGCTGCTGGCGGCCGAGGTCGAGGGCAAGATCGGCGAGGTGCCCCAGGAGCAGATCGACGCCTTCTACGAGGAGCGCCAGGCGCAGATCCGGGCCCCCAAGGAGCAGGTGGAGGAGCAGATCCGGCAGTACCTCCGGCAGCAGCAGGGCGGGCCGCTCTTCCGGACGCTCGTCGCCGATCTCGAGGCCAAGTACGGGGTCGAGCGCTACCTCGAGCCGCCACGGGTCGCGGTCTCGGCGGACGGCCATCCGGCCAAGGGCCCGGCCGGCGCCCCGGTGACGATCGTCGAGTTCTCGGACTTCGAGTGCCCGTTCTGCTCGCGGGTCCTGCCGTCCCTGCGCCAGGTCATGGAGAACTACGGCGACTCCGTGCGCGTCGTCTTTCGCCAGTTCCCGCTCAACAACATCCATCCGCGGGCCCAGAAGGCCGCGGAAGCGTCGCTCTGCGCCCACGACCAGGGCAAGTTCTGGGAGATGCACGACGCCATGTTCGACGAGCAGAAGAACCTCGGCGTCGATCAGCTCAAGGAGAAGGCGGGCCGCATCGGCCTCGACGCCGAGTCCTTCGCCAGCTGCCTCGACGGGGACAAGTTCGCGCCCCAGGTGGCCGCCGACCTCGAGGAGGGCTCCGCGGCCGGCGTCAGCGGCACGCCGGCGATGTTCATCAACGGGCGCTTCGTCAACGGCGCGGTGCCCTACGAGACCCTGGCCGAGATCATCGACCGCGAGCTCGAGCGCGCCGGCGCGAGCTGAGCCAGGCTCTGGAGACTCGGGGGAGCTCGCGGAGTCGTCCATCGAATGCAGGCACTGATCCTGGCCGGCGGCAGCGGTACCCGGTTCTGGCCGCTCAGCCGGCGCTCGCTTCCCAAGCAGTTCCTGGTTCTCGAGGGCGATCGGAGCCTGCTGCAGGCGACCCTCGACCGCCAGCGGCCGCTCGTCGAGCCGGCGGACGTCTGGGTCTCGACGACGGCGGCGCTGGCTTCCGAGGTGCGGCGGCAGCTGCCCGAGGTGCCGGCGGCGCAGGTGCTGGCCGAGCCCGTGGGCCGCAACACCGCCGCGGCGATCGGCTGGGCGCTACGCTCGATGCCCGAGGCGGTGCGCTCCGGCGTCGTCGCCGTGCTGCCCGCCGATCATCGCGTCGCGGACGGGGCCGCCTTCCGCGCGACCCTGGAGCGCGCCGCCCGGGTCGTCGAGCGGGACGACCGGGTCATGACGCTCGGCGTCACGCCGGACCGGGCGGAGACCGGCTACGGGTATCTCGAGCTCGCCGAGGAGCTCGACGCCGAGACGGGGCTGCGACGGGTCGAGCGCTTCACGGAGAAGCCCGATCTGGCGACCGCCCGGCGCTTCGTCGACTCCGCCGAAACCCTGTGGAACGCCGGCATCTTCGTCTTCCGCGGCACGACCCTCCTCGCCCACCTGGCGCGGCTCGAGCCGGCCATCGGAGACGGTCTCGAGGAGATCGCCGCGGCGCCGGAGCGCACCGCCGAGCTCTACGCGCGGCTGCCTGCGATCTCCATCGACTTCGCCGTCATGGAGCGCCTCGACGGGCTCGCCACCCTGCCGCTCGACTGCGGCTGGAGCGACCTCGGCTCGTGGGCGGCGCTGGCCGAGGTCCTGCCCCGCGACGCCGCGGGCAACGCGGCGCGCGGCGACGTCCAGGCCATCGACTCCGCGGACAACCTCCTGTGGGCGGACGCCGGCCACGTCTCGGTGCTCGGTGTCTCGGGGCTCGTCGTCGTGCGCACCGGCGACGCCGTCGTCGTCGTGCCCAGGGAGCGGGCGCAGGACGTCAAGCGCCTGGTCGAGGAGCTCGCGGCCGGCGGCCGCGAAGAGCTCGTCTAGATGCGGCGGCCGCGGGTCTGGTGGCGCGGCCGCGAGTCCGATCTGCGCGCCTTGCCGGCCCCCCTGCGGCTCGCGGAGATGCTGCCGGGCGGCGGCGCCTGGGAGATCGAGCTCGGGTTCGGTAAGGGCCGCTACCTTCTCGGACGGGCGGCGAGCGCGCCGCAGGGCCGGTTCGTCGGCGTCGAGGTCGCCTCCCGCTACTACCGGCTGGCTCGCGACCGGGCGCGGAAGCGGGAGCTCGCCAACCTCGCCCTCGTGCACGGCGAGGCCGTATATCTCATGGCGACGACCCTGGGCGCCGGCTGGGCCCACGCCGTCCACGTCTACTTTCCGGATCCGTGGCCCAAGGACCGCCACCACAAGCGGCGCCTCTTCGATCCGGAGACGGTCGATCTCGTGCTTGCGCTGCTCGTCCCCGGCGGCCGGCTGTCGTTCGCCACCGACCATCTCGAGTACGGCGGCCTCGTCCGCGACCTGCTCGGCGCGCACCCCGAGGTCGATCTCGAGGTCGTGGACGGCCCCTGGCCGGGCGGGCCGCGCACGAACTACGAGGCGAAGTTCGTCGCCGCGGGGCGGCCCGTCGTGCGGCTCGTCGCCGGCCGCCGGGCGGACGGCCGGGGGGAGCTGCTGCACCCGGCGGGGCGGAGCGCCGTGCTGGCGGCGCCGAGGCCGGGATCGTGACGGCCGGGGCCGGGCGGCGGCGGCCATGAGCCACCTCGGCGGGCTCGAGGACGATCTGGCGGTCGTCCAGAACGTAGAATGCGGCTGGCGCCAGGCGGCGCCGGGCCAGGAAGGGAGGAGCCCATGCAAGTGATCGTGACCGGTGGCGGCGGGCTCATCGGGCGCGCGTTGACGGCGGCGCTGGCGGCGCGCGGCGACGAGGTGCGGGTGACGAGCCGCGACCCTTCGGCCGTCCGCGGCCTGCCGCGCGGCGTCGAGGCCGCGCGCTGGGACGCCGCGTCCGCGGACGAGCTCGCGCCGCTGCTCGCGGGCGCCGACGCGGTAGTCCACCTGGCCGGCGCCGGCATCGCGGAGCGCCGCTGGTCGGAGGCGCGCAAGCGCGCCATCCGCGACAGCCGCACCCGCTCGACGGCCGCCCTCGCCGCGGCCTTCGCCCGCGCGGCGAGCCCGCCACGGATCCTGCTCCAGGGCTCGGCGGTGGGCTACTACGGGTCCCGCGGCGACGAGGAGCTCGCCGAGACGGCGGCCGCGGGCACCGGCTTCCTGGCCGACGTCTGCGTCGCGTGGGAGGCCGCCGGGAGCGCGGTCGAGGACCTCGGGGTGCGGCGGGCCGTGCTGCGCACCGGGGTCGTGCTCGCCACCGAGGGGGGAGCGCTGCCGAAGATGGCCCTGCCGTTCCGCTTCTTCGCCGGTGGCCCGGTGGGCAGCGGCCGCCAGTGGGTGCCGTGGATCCACATGGCGGACGAGGTGGGCGCCATCCTCTTCCTCCTAGACTCCCCGCAGGCCTCCGGCGTCTTCAATCTCACGGCCCCGGAGCCGGCGACGAATCGCGCCCTCGCCCGTGCGATCGGCCGCGCGCTGCGGCGCCCGAGCTTCCTGCCCGCCCCGGCGGCGGCGATGAAGCTGGCGCTGGGCGAGATGGCCGAGCTGCTGCTCGCCAGCCAGAAGGCGCTGCCGGCGGCGCTGCTGGCGGCCGGCTACCCCTTCCGGTTCGCCACGGCCGGCGCGGCCCTCGAGGATCTCCTGGGCTGAAGGCCGGAGCGATGCCCGACCTCATCGACCGCGAGCTCGAGCGCTGCAGGCGCGACGGCGAGGCCGTCGCCCTGGCCCGCATCCGCGAGGGCCCGCGGGCCGGTGCCCGGCTCCTCGTCTGGCCCGGCGGCCAGGCGCTGGGCGACCTCGGCGAGCCGCGGCTCAACCAGCGCGTCGCCCTCTACGCCGAGGGCCTCCTCGTCCGCGGCGGCACGGAGCGCAAGCTCTTCGAGGTGCCCGGGGGCGAGATCGCGGTCGAGACCGCCGTCTACCGGCCCGAGGACGCCGCCGGGAGCGCCCGCCGAGACGCCCCCGAGGACGCCGCGGAGGCGGGGTGACCGAGGCGATCCGCCAGGGGGACATCCCCGGCGTCCAGCTGCGCTGCCGCGCCGACCTCGCCGCCGCGCCTCACGCCGCGTGGCGCCTGCTCACCGACCCCCGCGGCCTCGAGCGCTGGCTGTGCGAAGAGGCCGAGATGCCGGCCGCCGCCGGCGGCGACTTCCGCTGGACCGGCTGCGCCGGCCTCGAGCCCGGCACCGTCGAAGAGGGCACCATTCTCGACCTCGAGGCCCCCCGCGTCGTCCTTGCCCGCACCCGCCAGCCCACGTGGTCCGCGTTCACCCGCCTCCGCATCGACCTCGAGCCGACGGCCGACGGCTGCGAGATCTCCGTCCTCCAGAACGGCTTCGAGCACCTGCCCCTGTCGCTCGGCCTGACGGTGTGGGAGCTCTACCGCCGCCGCTGGCGCGCGGTGCTGGCGGCGCTGAGGGAGATCTTCCGCGAGAGCCAAAGGGGAGAGAGCCGATAGGGCCGTGCTGCTCGCGGCGTCGCCCTCGGCGCCCCTCCTCGAAGTCCAGGCGGTGAGTCGACCCTCCGCGGCGCGCGGCCGGCCCGATCCTCGGCAGCGGGCGCCTCCTTCCGGGCTCGGCCTGCCAAGCCCCTTCGTTCACGGCCGCGTAATCCCGCTCGCGCTAGGTTGCCCGGGCTGGCGAGCGTCGGCAAGGAGGAGGGGCTGATGAAGAGAGCGACGACGCGGATGGGGTCGCGGGCAAGGTCGAGGGCATTGGGCATCGCGACCCGCCCGCTGCCGGCATTGGCGCTGGCCATCCTGGTGGCGGTCGTGGGGCCGGCCCGCGCCTCCGGATCGAGCGCCCTGTCGTCGCCCTCCGGCCTCGGGATGGACGCCCGGATCGCCTGTCAGACCGCCATCGAAGAGACCCTCTGGGAGCATCGGATCTGGCCGGCCGTGAATCCGGGCGCCAAGCCCGGTTTGTGGGACATGACGTCGCCGGCGGCCGTGGAAGCCAAGGCGCGGGAGGCGCTCGAGCGGACCCAGGCCCTCGCCGAGCTGTGGGACGTGCACGTCACCCCGGCCATGCTCCAGTCCGAGATCGATCGGCAGGCGGCCAGCACCCGGAGCCCCGCCCTCCTGCGCGCCCTGTGGACGGCGCTGGGCGACGAGCCCCAGCTCGTGGCGGAATGCCTCGCGCGCCCGGCGCTCGTGAACGGCATGCTCGAGGAGCGGTTCGGCCGCGACCCGCGGTTCCGCGGCGTGGAGCTCGGCCGCTGGTGGTCCGACCATCGCGAGCGGTTCACCGGCCGCTGGACGACCCCCGCCGGCGCCTACTCCCTGCCCGAGATCCCCGACGGCAACGCTTGCGATACCTGGGACGACACGCCGTCCATCCCCCTCGTGACCCTGGGGCGCACCGTCTGGACCGGCTCCGAGATGATCTTCATCGGCGGGGACCAGGGCCATCGCTACAGCCCCGCGACCGATACCTGGGAGACGATGACCACCGCCGGGCATCCGGGCAGCGTCACGGACTTCTCGGCCGTGTGGACCGGCACCGAGCTGATCCAGTGGGGCGGCTGCGACGGGGGCACCGAGTTCTGCACGACCTGGCTCGGCGGGCGCTACGCCCCGGCGAGCGACACCTGGACGCTGACCTCGCTCACGGGCGTTCCGTCCCCACGACGGCTGCACGACGCCGTCTGGACGGGCAGCGAGATGATCGTCTGGGGCGGCTGCACCGAAGACAGCGCCGGCAACCAGAACTGCGACATCGAGCTCGACACGGGCGGGCGCTACGATCCGAGCACCGACACCTGGTCGGCCATGACGACGGTCGGGGCGCCGGCGGCGCGCATCGAGCCGGAGATGGTCTGGACCGGCAGTCAGATGATCGTGTGGAGCGGGACGAGCGCGGCGCACCCCGGCGGGCGCTACGATCCGAGCACCGACAGCTGGCTCGCGATCAGCACCGTGGGCGCCCCGGAGGGCATGCGCAGCCCCGTCGTGTGGACGGGCGCGGAGATGATCGCCTGGGGCGGCTGCGTGGACTGGCCGTTCTGCAGCGTATCCACGGCCAGCGGCGGGCGCTACGACCCGGCGAGCGACTCGTGGACGCCGGTGTCCGGCAGCGGCGCTCCCAGCGCCCGGCTGCAGCATACCGCCGTCTGGAGCGGCAGCGAGATGATCGTCTTCGGCGGCAGCGACGACGGCTTCGGGGTGCTGGGGGACGGTGCCCGCTACGCTCCGGGGAGCGACTCCTGGACGCCGGTCGATCTGGCCGGCGCGCCCAGCGCGCGCCGCGACCACCAGGCGGTCTGGGCCGGCGACGAGATGATCGTGTGGGGCGGATGGAATCCGGAGACGAGCCGCAACGGGGCCCGCTATTCCCCGGCGAGCGATACGTGGGCCGCCGTAAGCGCCAACGATCCCAACTCGTTCCGCGAGCAGCACACGGCCGTGTGGACCGGGGCCGAGATGATCGTCTGGGGCGGCAGCGGCGACAACGCCATCGACCTCAACACGGGGCGCCTCTACAGCCTCGCCACCGACAGCTGGGCGGCCACCGCGCCGAGCGGCCTCGATCCCGGGCTGGGCCACAGCGCCATCTGGACGGGCACCGAGATGATCATCTGGGGAGGCTCGGTCCACAGCGGGCCCGGCGAGGGCGGCCGGTACGACCCGGTGGCCGATGCGTGGACGCCGACCAGCACGGCGGGCGCCCCCCCGGCGTCGGCCCACCACACCGCCGTCTGGACCGGCACCACGATGGTCGTCTGGGGCGGGAGCACCCAGTCCAACCCGTTCAGCCGCAGCGGCGGCCGGTACGACGTCGCAACCGACACCTGGCAGCCCGTGACGTTGGCGGGCGCGCCGGGTGGCCGCTACGGAGGAGCCGCCGTCTGGACCGGCGACGTCATGGTCGTGTGGGGCGGCGTGGGCACGACGGAGCTGATCGCCGACGGCGGCCGCTACGACCCGGCCGCCGACAGCTGGTCCCCCGTGTCCGCCGCCGGCCAGCCCTCCCCTCGCATCTTCCACACCGCCTTCTGGAACGGCTCGGAGATGGTCGTCTGGGGCGGCGCCGCCGACGTCAACCCGTGGGACCTGCGCAACGACGGCGGCAAGTACGACCCGCTCTCCGACAGCTGGGTCCCCACGAGCGTCACCGGCGCTCCCGCGGGCCGCGCCAAGCACTCGAGCGCATGGACGGGCAGCGAGATGATCGTCTGGGGGGGCTGCAACGGCGGCGGCTGCAGCGATCAGCTCGTCTCCGGTGGCCGCTACGATCTCGACACCGGCGAGTGGCAGCCGACGAACGAGGCCGGCGCTCCGCGCGAGCGCGAGTTCCACTCCGCCGTCTGGACGGGCTCCGAGATGATCGTCTGGGGCGGCTACGGCGGCCGCGGCAAGCTCCACACCGGCGGCCGCTACGCAGCGGGTCCCTCGTGCACCAACGACATCTTCGCCGACGGCTTCGAGTCGGGAGACCTGAGCGCCTGGGACGTCGCGGTGCCCTGACGGGCGGCAATCCCCTCGAAAGGCCGCTCCCCTCGAGAGGCCGCGAGCCGCCCCGCCCCGGCCCTCCCGGGCGCTACCGGGGAGGAGCAATCAGGAGTAGGCTCTCGCACTGCAGGTCAAGGAGTCATCTCATGAGCCTCAACCAGTACCGAATCGCCATTCTCGCCGGCTTGATCCTGTCGCTGTCGCTGTCCCTGTCTCCGCCCGCGGGCGCCCAGACGGCCACGGAGGAGTGGGTCAGGTCGGACGCCAACGGCAATCCCTACGGCAGCATGATCGCGATGGACAGCCAGGAGAACGTCGTCGTCACCGGCTGGCGTCTCGGCTCGTACATCGTGACGAAGAAGTACGACCCGGACGGCAACATGCTCTGGGAGCAGCACTACTCGGTCCCCGATCTCCAGGCAGTCGCCACCTGGGTCCTGGTCGACGCGTTCGACAACGTCGTCGTCACGGGGTATCCCCAGACGTTCTCTTCCAATCCCGTGGAAGTGGGGCTCTTGACGATCAAGTACGACGGCGAAGGGAACCTCCTCTGGAGCGACACCTACGAGGGCACCTGGGCGTTCGCGGTCCGGGGGATCGCGGATGCCGACGGCAACGTCTACGTCGCGGGACGAACCTGGAACGGGACGTACGATTTCGTCACCATCAAGTACGCCCCCGACGGAACCAGGCTATGGGTCGACGTCTTCGACCAGAATGGGGGCTTCCACACGCCGAACTCCATGGATCTCGACGCGCAAGGAAACCTGATCGTCAACGGCGGCGGACTGAGCGGCGGCTTCCTCACGGTCCTGTACGACACGGAGGGCGTCCGCCAGTGGGTGATCGAGGGCTTCGGCAACACGACGACGTGGGTGAAGCTCACGGGGGACGGATTCTTCTACCTGACGGGCCGCGTCTGGACCCCTCCCACGAGTGACGACGTCTGGCTGATGAAGTACGACCTGGGCGGAAACCTCGTGTGGGAGCAGAGCTACGATTTCGATGACAGCGAGTACGGCACGATGCTGGCGCTCGACTCGCAAGAAAACGTGATCGTTACAGGACGCCGCGGCGTGTACTCGAAATGGATCACGATCAAGGTCGATCCTCAAGGAGCTCTCCTCTGGTCGAACATCTTCAGCTTGAACGCGTTCAATGACTCGTGGCCGTCGTTCCTCACGACCGGGCCGGACGACGAGGTGTACGTCACCGGCGTGGGCGGGCCTCCGCCGCCTCCCTGCTGCTCCTTCCGGTCGATGGCGACCCTCCGTTACGACGCGGACGGCTCGAATCCATGGACGGCGACGTACTTCGCCACGTCACAGCGCGGCGTCGGCCTTGCTCTCGCGAGCGACGCGAGCCTCTACGTGGCGGGCGACTTCATGCTCACGGTGATCAAGTACTCGCAGACCGGCTCTCCGATCTTCGCGGACGGCTTCGAGTCGGGGGACACCACGGCGTGGTCGAGCACCGTGCCGTAGGCTGCTCCGAGACGAATCGCTCTCCCCTGGGCGCTTTTCCTCGGCGCGCCGCGCTGCCGGCGCCCCCGCGCGATGCCGTCGCTCGAGGGCGGCTCAACGGCGGGCGCGGGCGGGCGCCGGGCCGGTGGATTCACGGATGACGAGCACCGGCTCGACCGACAGGACGTCGGGAGGCCCGGCGCCGCCCGCGATCCTCGCGAGCAGCGTCCGGGCGGCGAGCTCGCCCATCTCGCGCAGCGGCTGGCGGATCGTCGTGAGGCCGGGGCTCTGGAAGCGGGCGCTCTGGACGTCGTCGAACCCGATGACGGAGACGTCCTCCGGGACGCGCAGTCCGGCGTCGAGAAGCGCGCGCGTCGCGCCGATCGCCGAGATGTCGTCGAAGGCGAACAGCGCGGTGAACGGTACGCCTTCGGCCAGAACCTCGCGGGCCGCTCCGAACCCCTCGCGGTAGCGCGCCTCGGCGGCGAAGACGTCGCGCGAGCGGCCGTCGCCCAGCTCCTTCACCAGCTCGGGCGGGACCTCGACTCCGTGGGCCTGCGCGGCTTCCGCGACGGCCCGCCAACGATCCGCGGTGTCGGTGTCGAGGGGGTGGTGGCCCTTCAAGACGGCGATCCGCTCGTGGCCGTGCTCGGCGAGATGGGACAGCGCCTGCGCCGCTGCGACGTCGTGGTCGATGATGACGTTGGTCACGCCGGGCAGGCGTTCGTGCCCCGCGACGACGACCGTCGGCAGTCCCGGGATCTCGCGGATCGGCGTGGCGACGAGGATCAGGCCGTCGACGGAGCGATCCTCGAGCCGGTCCAGGCTCTCCGCCAGCCGCTCCAGATCCCAGCGATGGCTGGCGGCGAGGAAGAGGTAGTCCTTCTCCGAGAGCCCGCGCTCCACCCCGCCCATGATCCCGGCCGCGTAGGCCTCGCCGATGTCGGGCACGAGGATGCCCACGGAGGCGCTACGCCCGCGGCGGAGCGACTGGGCCAGGCGGTCGGGGCGGTAGTTGAGCTCTTCGACCGCCGCCAGGATCCGGTCCTGGGTCGGTTGCGGGATCGAGGCCGCCGTCGGGGCGCGATTGAGAACGAGCGAGACCGTGGCGGGCGAAAGGCCGACGTGACGCGCCACGTCCTTGATGGTCACCCGCCCCCCGCCCTTGCGCGGGTGGATCCGCTGATCGTCGCGGCGAGGCACGGGGCGAGTGTCGCACGGCCCCCGGAGTGGTTCAAGCGGCGCGCCGGGCGCGAGGGCCGGCGGGAGAACGTCCGCTCCGCCGGGGCAGATCGGGCGCCGGCCTCCTGCCGGGCTCGCCCCCGGGAATCCCCCGGGAATCCCCCGGTAATCCCCCGGTAATCTGCCATCAGGCATCCTTGCGAGCGTCGTTTGTGACGGAGACTTGCGGACGCAAGCAGAGACGGGAAATGCGCGAGGCGCCTCGCAAGTCGGGAGGCGCGCCATGAGAGACGATCGCCGCGTTCAGGACCGGACCCGCCCCTGCGCCGTCATCCGCCGGCTCGCGCTCGCCTGCATCGTCGCCCTCGGCGGTCAGGCCGCGCTCGGGGAGGAATGGAAGTTCGAGGCCCCCTGGCCGAGCAGCCAGGACCTCAAGGGGGTCCACATGCTGGGGCCGGGCGAGGCCTGGATCGTCGGCAGCCCGATGCTCAGCGACGGCACGGGGCACGTGCTCCACACGACGAACGGCGGCGCGACCTGGGAGCGACAGATCCTCACGACGTCCAGCATCAATGACGTCTTCTTCCTGGACGACGGGCAGCACGGCTGGATCGTGGGCAACAACACCTGGCGCACCATCGATGGCGGGCAGACCTGGACGCAGGTGAACAACAACGGTTCGCTCTACGGCGTCTTCTTCCTCGATCCGCTGCGCGGCTGGGCCTGCGGCAACGGCGCGATCGCCTACTGGACGACCAACGGCGGGGTCACGTGGAACCCGGTCGGCCCGATCGGGGGGTGGACCCTTGTCGACATCGAGTTCGTCGACGAGAACAACGGTTGGACCGTCGACATCGACGGGAAGATCTTCCACTCGAGCAACGGGGGGCTCTCCTGGCAGGAGCAGCTCTACGATCCCGCCACGGGTTTCGGCAGCATCCAGTTCTTCGACGCGCAGGAGGGCTGGGCCATCGGTGGCGGTCGCTTCCACCACACCGCGAACGCCGGCGCGACCTGGGAGCTGGTCGACGGTCTTCCCGCGGGCACCTGGGCCTTCGGCGGGCACTTCGCCCCCGACCGGCTCACGGGCGTCGCCGTCGGCCTCGACGGGAGCGTCGTCCGGACTGCGGACGGAGGCCAGACGTGGTCCCTGGTCGCGGCTCCGATCGCCAACACCGCCTCGCTCTTCGACGTGTACATGTTCGACGAGCTGCACGGTTTCTCCGTCGGGGAGCGCGCCCTGCTTTCCTACACCGAGGACGGCGGCCAGACCTGGCGCTCGGCGGGCAACACCGGCTGGTTCATGACCCACGGCATGGACGCCCTCGACGACGGACGGCATGCCTGGGCGGCGTGCGAGGCGGGGGAGATCATGCGCACCGAGGACGGTGGCCGCCACTGGGAGCGGGTCTTCACGCCGGGCATCGACAAGTACGGCCGCGTCATGGACGTCTCGTTCCTCGACGAGAACGAGGGCTATGCGGTCGGCAAGCACGAGGCCTTCGGTTATGCGGACATGAAGGTCCTGCGCAGCCTCGACGGCGGCCGCAGCTGGGCCGTCCGCGCGGTCTTCCACACCCCTCTGGACATCAAGGCCTGCGATGCCGTCGCCCCGGGCGTGGTGGTCGTGCTGGGCGTCAACGACGTGACCCAGGACGGGCTCAACATCTCCTACGACGGCGGACTCACCTGGACGGGCATCAGCCCGCCGGGAGCGGGGTTCATCGGCAACATCGACTTCCTCACTCCCGAGCTCGGGTGGGCGGGGGGCAACGAGATCTACAAGACGACCGACGGCGGGGCCACCTGGACCGAGCAGGCGAGCCCGCCCAACCACATCCTCAGCATCTCGATGTTCGACGAGCAGCACGGCTGGGCGGTCGGCGCCCTGGGCGACGTCATGCGCACGGTCAACGGCGGCGAGACGTGGGTGCTGCAGGACATCGGCACGGACGAGTCCCTGTGGGGGGTCAGCACCGTGAGCCCGACGGAGTGCTGGGTGGCGGCGCTCGTCGGCATCGTCTTCCACACGACCGACGGCGGCGCCACCTGGACCAGCGAGACGCTGGCCGAGTCCCCCGTCAATTTCGAGACGATAGCGTTCTCGTCACCGGGCAACGGTTGGGTCGGCAGCAACTTCGGCCTCTGGCGCCATGGCGGCGGCAGCATCTTCGCGGACGGCTTCGAGAGCGGCGACACCGCCGCCTGGTCGAGCGCCGTTCCGTAGGTCCGGCCGAGCCGATCCCGCTTCCATCGACCCGTCCCGGGAGCGGCCCGGGCGGGCAGACTCCTTCGAGCTCCCGAGGCACCCGAGGCGGGTTTCAGAGCCGGATCGGGCCGTAGCCCTCGATCTGGAGCTGGTCGCGGTCGAGCCTGACGTGGCTGCCGTCGCGTACGGCGTGGTCGAACTTGTAGATGACGCGCAGGTCGCCCGCCGAGGCCGCTTCGTCGTAGGCGGCGGCTTGCTCGCGGGTCGGTTCGACCCGCCGGCGCCAGCCGTCGATCGCGGCCGGTCCGTACGCTTCGGCGAGCCGGCGCTCGACGACGTGGGGCGCCGCCAGCCAGGCGGTGGCGTTGTTGCCGCCGAAGCCCTTGGAGTTGACGAACACGGCGTCCAGCCGCTCCACGCCGGCGTCGAAAGGCTCCCTGGAGATGCGGAGGCGCTCGGCGTGGACGTCGTCGGCTGCCTCGTCGATGGTGGCGATGCCGGGAACGATGCCGTCGCGCCACGTGCCGAGCGCCGACGAGATCTGGTCGCCGCCGGCCGCGGCCATCGTGTGGCCCACGAAGCACTTCACCGCGGCGACGGGCCAATTCTCGATCTCGAAGGCCTTGGCCACCGAGTCGAGGATCAGCGACTCGCTGACGCGATTCTGCGGCGTGCCGGTACCGTGGGCCTGGACGAAGCTGCGCTCGCGCACCGCCCGCTCACCCAGCGCTCGGCGCGCCGCCGCGACCGCCTTGGCGAAGGTGACGTAGTTGCCGACGCCGGGGGAGGAGATCGACTTCTTGTGCCCGTCGGCGTGGACGAAGACGTCGCCGACGCCGCCGTGGATGTCCGCCCCCAGCTCGAGGGCGAGCTCGCCCTCCATCAGCACGAGGAACTGGGCGCCCTCGGCGACGACGAACCCGGAGTTGGCTCCGAACGGCCGGCAGGCGCGCCGATGGTCGGGCTCCTCGTCCGCGGCCTTGCCCTCGAGCTCGCGCAGCGAAGCGTCGGTCGCCAGCGCGCCCATGGTGGCGAGTCCGTCCATCACGTCCGGGACGAGCGGCGCCTCGACCCCACCGATGATCGCCACGCGGGCCCGGCCTTCACGGATGTCCTGTGCTCCGAGCCTCAGGTTGTAGAGGAACGTCGCGCAGGCGCCCATGTTGTGGCCCGTCTGGCCGAGGCTGCCGAGCACGTAGGCGTTGACGAAGTCCGCCGCCATCTCGGCGAGCCCCATGGCCACGTGCTTGGAGGTGACGCGCCGGCCACGATGCCGGTGGCCCAGCAGACCACCGTTGCCGTGCTCGTCCTGCTGCGCCATGGCGCTGCCCGCGTAGGTGGCGATCTGGTCCGGCGCGACGCGCGCCATGACTCCGGGCCAGTCCAGCCCCAGGCAGCCCAGGGCGTCGCTGGCGCCAAAGAGCGCCAGCTGCAGCGCGCGCGGATGACTGCGAGCGGCGTACAGGCTCCCGGGGTCGAACCCGCGGGGGAGCATCCCGGCGGCGCTGACGCCGATGTCCCGCCGGTCCGGCACCAGGATCTCGGAGGTCTCGCCCAGGGTGATCCGCACCGTGCCGCCGCCGTTCTCCTCGATCCGCCAGCCTTCCGGCAGGTGGTCGGGAACGTCCCGCCGCGGCGTCTCGAACGCCACCGGTCCGCCGTTCGTGCGCACCCGCAGGCGGCGATTCCACGGCGCCCGCTGCGGGTCGAAGACCTCCGGCTCCAGCCGCCGGACCAGGCTGTGCGCGCCCAGCCGGTCGATCCCCGCTTCGTCCAGCGGGCCTTGGTACCCCACCAGACCCGCCAGGCTGCGCCAGGTCGCGGCAGCGCGGGGCTCGTCGAGGCACTCGACGACGGTGCGCCGATAGGCGTGGTGACCCGAGACCCGCCCGGCGGCGTTGACCCCACCGAAGGCGACGATGACGGGCATGCTGGTCAACGGCTGTGCCCTCCGCGAAAGAAGAGACGTTGCCCCGGGCAGCGCCTCACGGCTGGAAGTCTAGCGACCGTCCGGACCGAGAATCTTTGTGATCTGGCCACATTGTGCGGTATTCTCGCCACCTCGCGGATGCACCACGTCGCCTTCCTCCTCCAGGCCAGCTCGCTCGTCTCCGGCCTGACGATTCCGGCCGAGATGCTGCGCGCGGCCGACGAGCTGCACCGCGTCCGCGCGCGCTCGAAGGGGCGCCTCCGGCTGACGGTGACCACCACCGACAACGCCGCGAGCGGGTGGCTCCCGGCCCTGGCCATCGCTCCCCAGTGCCGGCCCGAAGAGCTCGAGCGCGTCTCGTTGCTCTACGTTCCGCCCTTCTGGCGGCGGCCGGCGGCGAGAATGCCGGGCATCTCGCCGCTGCTCGCCCGGCTCGCGGCCGAAGGCACCCTGATGTGCGCGATCAGCACCGGCGCGTATCTCGTCGCCGAGGCCGGTCTTCTCGACGGCCGCGCGGCGACCACCCACTGGTCGTTTCTCGACGACTTCGCGCGGCGCTACCCGCGCGTCGACCTCAAGCGCCAGCACCTCATCACCCGCGCCGGCAACCTCTACTGCGCCGGAAGCCTCAACGCCACCGCGGATCTGACGACCTACTTCATCGAGTCCCTCTACGGCGCCGAGATCGCGCGGCGCGTGACGGCCCAGTTCTCGCCCGAGATCCGGCGCCCGGCCCTGCAGCAGGGGTTCTTCGACGGCGAGTCCAGCGCCCAGCCGGACGAGCTGATGGCCGAGGCCCAGCGGCGGCTGCGCGACCGGGCCGAGCACGAGGTCGATCTGGAGGGGCTCTGCCACGACCTGCGGATCAGTCGCCGATCGCTCAACCGGCGGTTCCGCGCGGCGACCGGCGGCACGCCCGGGCAGTACGTGCGCCGGGTCCGGATGAGGCTGGCCTCCGAGCTGCTGCGCGGGACCGATCTATCGATCGCCCAGGTCGCCGCCCGCGTCGGCTACGAGGACGCCGGGCACTTCGCCACCCTCTACCGCCGGCTCACCGGCCGCAGCCCCTCCGGATACCGCGCCACCGTGCGCGCCAAGCTCTTCACGCCCGATTGACCCGAGGCCCGCCGCCTCGAGGACCCTCCGGCCGGCACGCGCCACCTTCCCCGTCGCCGATGCGCCGCGCGGACGGTCGACGAAGCCGTCAGGCGGACCCGGCCGCGGCGTGGAGGCGGTCGTCGGCGGTCAGCAGCCGCAGACCGGCGATCTCCCGGCGGGCGAGGATGAAGGTCGCGAGGTGGAGCGCGTCCAGGCCGCGCAGCGGCGCGGTGGGGGAGACCGCCTCGGCGAGCTCGCAGACCTCCTTGTCGAGCTCCCAGATCTCACAATGGCGCCACAGGCCGCGGACGGCCCGCTCGCCGTCGGCGATGAGGGCCTCGGGATGCCGTCCGAGCAGGCGTACGCGATGAAAGGCGCGGGCCGTTTCGACGAGCGACAGCCGCGACGTGACGAGGACCTCGGCCTTCTCGATACGGGTCCCGATCTCCGGTGACAGGCCCCGCTCCAGGACGGGGCGGAGGATCGCCGAGCTGTCGAGGTAGAGGGCGGCGGCCATGCGCCGGCTACCGGTCGCCCCGTAGCTCGGCGAGCAGCTCGCCCGCGGCCTCGGGAGAAAGGCCCAGCGAGGGCGGCGACCACACGAAGCCCTCCTTCGGCCGGCTCGATCGCGTGAGGCAGCCGCGCTCCGCGAGCCGGTCGAGAACGGCATCCACCGAGCCGTCGTCGGCCCGCTGGTGCCGCGGCGGCCCGAGCTCCGCCACCACCTCGTCGCGGTCGCTGACGAGAACCGTCTCCCCCGCCCGGGCGAGCCGCACGTACTCGGACAGCCGAGCCTTGAGCTGCTTGATGCCGACCGCTTTCACGGGTCGATGGTAGTCACCGGTAGTTACCAGGTCAAGCTCGGGGGGCGGGATCCCGCATGGCGGGCGCACGCCGGCCGAGACGCCATGAGCGCCCCGGTGCCAAGTGACGCGGTGCCACATGACCCTGGCCCCGCTTGCGGGCCCGCCGGCGGCCCGGATGCCGCAGCCAGCGCCGCGGACGGGCGCTTCAGCCGAGGGGCGCCGACACCGGGCTCGCCCCGATGGCCTTGACGAGGGCGGCGAAGGAGCCCCGCGTGCGGTCGAGCGCCGCGAGGTTGAGGTCGCGCTCCTCCTGCGACTGCAGGGCGCCGTGGAGCATCTCGACCTTGAAGGCGCCGCGCAGCAGCTCCTGCAGTCGCGCGAGCTCCGCGGCCGATACCGCGTCCCCGATCGCCCGCACGAGCAGGTCTCCCGTGTCGAAGATCTGCTGGCAGGTTCCGAAGGGCTCCCGTCCCTGGGCCAGCTCGTCGTGGGCGTGCTCGATCAGCGTTTGCGCGTCCTGGAGGTACTGGACGACGTCGTTCCGTCGCCGGCGTAGAACGGCCTCGTGACCGGCGAGCTCGGCGGCGAGTCCCGTCATGTCGGAGACGACGGGATGCGCGTGCTCCATGACCCAACGCGTGACGGCCGGAGCGACGTCGATGGACTCCGGCTTCTCGTCGAACAGCTCCCGACCGTGCTTGGACTCGAGGTGGCGGCGCCACGCGCGCACGCCGGGATCGCTCTTCAGCTCGTCGAACCTGGCGGGCCAGGGCGTCCCCTCCGCGAGCAGGTAGGGCAGAACGTCCACGCCCCTGGCCAGGGCGGCTTCGTACTCCAGCTGGGTGATGCTCGCCGTCTCGCCCTGCGGTACGTAGCCGCGCCGGAAACCGACGAGCAGCACGCAGAAGTGACAGCCGTCGAGCCGCTGCTGCGAGAAGCGCTTGGGCTCGTCGGAGGTCGCCGTCCAGTTCTCCATCGGATCGACGAAGATGCCCGACCGGCCGAGCGCCCTGATGACGTGCGCGCGGTGGTCCTTGAGGTCCTCGTAGGTCGACGAGACGAAGGTCTTGATCGTCGGTCCCGGCATGGCGTTTCCCTTCCCGAAGACGGCGGCGCCAAGGTTACGGGATCCAGGACCCGTGCGCCACCGGCGCGCACGGAGGACCCCCGGATCTGGTGCAGCATCCGCAGGACCTCGCCGGTCGGTCAGGCGCTCTCTCGCGAGGCCTCGAACTGCCCGTAGACGACGTTGCTCTTGCCGGACTTCTTGGCTTCGTACATCAAGGCGTCGGCCGCTCGCAGGGCCTCCGCAAGGTCCGGAAGGTGCCCGAGGAAGGTGGCGGCTCCAACGCCGAACCCGAGGTCCCAGCCGTGGGCCCGGATGGAGTCGAGCAAACGCGCTTCGAGAGCGGCAAAAAACGTTTTCGCGCCCGCCGCGTCGGTGGCCGGGAGAACGATGGCGAACTCGTCGCCACCGATTCGACCGATCACGTCGCTGGAACGAACCGAGGCGGACAAGCACGCGCCGATGGCCTGGAGCGCCCGGTCGCCTTCCTGGTGTCCATGCTCGTCGTTGAGGATCTTGAAGTTCGTCAGATCCAGGTATCCCAGGGTGAGGCACTGGTGGTTCCGGCGGCCGAGCCGAATGAGCAGCTCCGCGTCCTCCTCGAAGCCCCGCCGGTTCCTCAGCTGCGTGAGCTCGTCGGTTCTGGCGAGCAGCGCTTCTCTCCGCAAGTTCTCCTGTTCCGTCAGGTCGTGGATGAGGGCCAGCACGTGCACGGATCCGTCCGCTGCGGTCAGCACCGAGGTCGAGATGGCGATCGCCCGCTCCGTGCCGTCGGCGTGTCGGATCTCCCACCGCTCGAAGCGCAGATCGTGTCCCTCTCTCATGCGCTCCATCCGCAGGCGAGCCCGCTCCCGGACCTCGGGGTCGGCGTAGACCGTCTGATACCAACCGAGGCGGTTGATCTCCTCCATCTGATAGCCGGTGAGCTCGACCATTCGCTGATTCCAGACCGTGAACTCCACGTAGGGATGGGTGGCTACGTCGTGGCAGACGCACACGCCTTCCGCCGCCCGCTCGATGACTACTTCGCGGAACCGGTGGTCCTCGCTCAGACGCTCGTGCAGCTCCTGCTGTCGAGCCAGCCGGTCTTCGAGGATCCTGATTTGCCGCCGTGCGGAGTCGAGCTTCTCCTCGACCGTTCTCTCTCGGGAAGAAGTCTGAGCCATGGTTCGCCCCCAAACCGCCGCGCGAAGATATAGTTGCAGACGAAACCCTATCACTGCAGCCGGAGTGCTCCAATCGCCGTTCGACGGCGCCGGTGAAGCTGGCGATCCGAGGCCCGGGGCGGGTTGGCGCGGCCCGACGGACGGCTGGTCGGGAGCGGCCTCACGGTCGGGAGGGCGGCTGGACGCCGTGCGGCCGCGCAGCGCCTGGAAGCTCCGAGTCAGCCCAGCGGCATCTCCAGCGCCACCGCCTCCTGGGCGTTGCGCAGGTAGAGACGATCGCCCACCAGCACGGGGTGGTTCCACGTCTTGGCCGCGAAGACCTTCATCCGGGTGAGCTCCTCGTGGCGCTCCGGCGTGGCCCGAACCAGGACGAGATCCCCTTTCTCGGCGATCACCAGGAGCTGCGAGGCGGTGGGGAGCAGCAGGAGCTGGCCGGCGCCGTAGCGGCCCCCTTTCCACCTGCGCTCACCGGTCTCGAGATCGACGCAGGCGAGGATGTTGGGATCGAAGCCGTAGAGCGAGCCCTCGTGCACCGCGTAGTCGTTGAAGTCGGGCTTCATGCCCCGCGAGGTCCAGCGCTCCTCGAAGGCCAGCCCGCTGCCGTCGCGGCGGAGGTCCAGCCGCCGCGTGCCGACGCCCTGGCCGCTGCTCAGCAGCACGGTCGAATCGTCGATGAAAAGAGGCTGCAGCGCCCGGTAGTCCCTGATTTGCCAGTCGTACTTCCAGACCACCGAGCCGTCCGCCGGATCGTAGAGGGCGAGCCCCCGGTCGGTGGCCACCGGGACCGAAAGCTCGCCGGCGACCCGCGACAGCTGCGGCGAGCTGTAGCTGTGCCCGCCGGCGGGGGCGCCCCAGCGCAGCCGGCCGTCGTCGACGCCGTAGGCGAGCACCCCGCGATCCCCTTCGCCGCCGGCGTGCACGATGACCACGTCGTCGACCACCAGGGGCGACGAGGCGAAGCCCCAGATCGGCGGCTCGCGGCGGGCTTCCACGCGCAGGTCGGCCTGCCAGACCACCGCTCCGGTCTCCGGCTCGAGCCGGTGCAGGTAGCCCTCCGCACCGAGCGCGAAGAGCATGCCGCGGGCCAGGGTCGGCGTCGCCCGCGGCCCGGCTCCGCCCATCGCCTCGAAGAAGCGGGAGGGGTACTCGTGAGCCCAGAGCTGCGAGCCGGTCGCCGCGTCGTAGGCGACCACCGCCTCGAGCTCCCCCCGCTGCTCCTGGGTGAAGATCCGCCGGCCCGCGACCGCGAACGACGACCACCCGGGGCCCACCTGGATGCGCCAGAGCTCGCGCGGGGGCCGCGCCTCCCAGTCCTCCGCGAGGGTCAGGTCCCGGACCACCCCGTCGCGCCGCGGGCCGCGAAACCCGGGCCACTCGGCTTGGGCCAGAGGCAGGTCCAGGCTCGAGTCCGGGCTCGACCGGCCGGCGCGGCCGCCGCGCGCGGCGAGGTACTCGTCCTCGGCCGTGAGGGACCAGCGCCAGGAGCGCTCGGCCCTGAAGTCGCCGCCCCAGACGCCGTCCATCCGCACCAGGGTCCAGTAGCCGAAGGCGAGGCCCGCCGCGATCAGGCCGATCACCGCGCGCCGCTCGGGACGGAGGAACCTGGAGGCGAGGAGCCCGACGACGAACGCGGACGTTCCCCACTGGATCACGCCGAAGGTGCCGAGGCCCCGGAGCGTCGGGTGCCCGACGTAGAAGCCGATCACCGCGAGGGCCAGGAAGCCGAGCAGACCGAAGACCCGCTCGCGCCAGGTCGCGCGACTCGCGGCGACCCACCAGAGGAGGATCAGGACGGAGCTGATCATCGATCCGTAGAAGGCGGCGATCATGAGCTGCATCGGCGGATCTTCCAGGACCCGCGGCAGCAAACGGAAGATCCAGAGGATCACCAGCAGCGCGACGCCGGGCCAGAGACGCAGCGGGGACTTCTTTCGAGCGGCAGGGCTCATGCGACCTCCAGGCTGAGTGGGTTCGATTCGCATCCTAGCGCCCCCGACCGGTCACCGGCCACGCCGACGGCGCCCACCGCAGCCGTCCGGGAGCATCCGCGCGCCGGCTAGCGGCCGTCCGCCGCGGGCCGGGACCGGGTCTCCTCGAGGAGAACGCGCCCGGCCGACCTGGCGGCACATGCCCTCAGGGACGGAAACGCGCCGAAAGATCTCTCACCCGGTCGCTCGCGGTCACTCCTCGAGGACGAGCAGCATCGGCGTATACCGGATGCCATCCTGCTCCTGCTCGGGGGCCAGCGCCCGGAAGCCCAGCCGCCGATAGAAGGGCACCGCGTAGCGCGAGGCGTGCACGCCGACCGTCTTCACGTCCTGACGGGTCGCGCGGATCTGGCGCAGACCGGCTTCGAACAGCCGCTGGCCGACGCCCTCTCCCTGCATGGCGGCGTCCACGAACAGCATGGCCACGTGAGCGGGCGGCATCCACTCGACCACTCCCACGATGCGGCCGCCGTGCACGGCCGCGAGCGCCCGGTGACCGCCGCGGAGGCGCTCCGCGAAGGCCGTGGGGTCCGCCCATTTCGCGAAGCTCGCGACGCCGGCGGGCCGCAAGTCCGGAGCCACGAACTCGGCGAAGACCTTCATGACGAGCTCCAGCCCCGGCTCCACGTCGGCCTCGCTCATCGGCCGGATCTCGATCTCCGTCACTCGCTGCTCCAGGTCTGCGGTCGAGTAGGCCCGGCGCTCAGTCGCCGCCATCGGGGCGCCACCTCCGGCGTACTCGACGGTGCTTGCTCTGTCGCGGCTCGACCCTCCCTCTCGATCCGAAGGTCCGGACGACGCCGGGCCTCTGCTGCCGGGCGCCCGCGTGGAACGCCGCTTTCGATCAGCGCACCGCAAAGCGCGGTCCCAGCGGCGGTCACCGGGCCATGATAGCCCGCACCCGATCGCACTCGAGGGTGCTTCAGCGATCCGCCGGAGCAGCAGATCGCCGCCAGGGCACCACCGAAGAGTCCCCGCCGGCTGCCGGGGGCATCTCCCCTCGAGGACGCGCCGCCGGGAGGCCGAGCACACCGCCGGCGCGGTCAAGAGGACGGTGCCGGTCAGGAGGACGGTGCCGGTCAGGAGGACGGTGCGAGGGGGTTGATGACCCGCAGGAAGTCGAACTTCTTGAAGTCGACGTCGTTGGTGTAGATCGTGGCGACCCCGTGCTGACGGAGGATGGTCGCCAGGTGCGCGTCCGGGACCAGGTTGGCGCGCACTGGGAAGGCCCTGGTCGCCTCCGCGTAGGCGCCGAGGAAGCCGGCTCGCTCCGAGAGCGTCTTGACCTGGGGCTGGGCGAGGAGGCTCTGCAGGTTGCTCAACGCCTCCGCCGGCGTCAGAGGCGCCTTGAAGATCCGGGAATGGGTCGCCATCCTCAGGTACGCCATGGCGGTAGGCCACGCGACGTAGAGGATCTCCCGATCGCGCAGCTTCCGCCGGAGGAACTCCTGAGCCACCTCGAAATGAGGGCTCGACCGGTCGGAGGCGTACAGCAGGAGATTGACGTCGAGCGAGCAGCTCATCGCCCCGGCGCCGCGTCGTCATCGAGGACGTCGTAGACCGCGTCGCGGTCGGCAAGATCCACGAGCGCTCCCAGCGGCCGGGAGATCCACTCGAGCCCGGTCGGCTCCGCGGACGCGCCGCCACGACGCTCCAGGGCCTCCGCCAACAGCTGCGTCACCACCCGCCCGAGAGAGCTGCCCTCTTCTCGTTGCAGCCGCTTGACCTCATCGAGGATGGGCGTGTCGATATTCAGGGTCGTGCGCGGCATGATGCGTTGATGCTACTGCCTACAGCATCAGACGTCAAAGGCGCTGATCTGAGCGAACGCTCGCGCCCAAGCTCGGCCGACCTGGCGGCACATGCTTCAAGGGACGGAAACACGCCGAGCGATCGCTCACCCGAGGCGCCTCTTGAGGTGGCCGGCCGGCTCTTGCAAGACGCAGGGCTCGACTTCCGTCTTGCACCTCATGGCACGCAATCCCCGGCACGCAATCCCCGCTACATCCCGCCCGATTCCCTCGTCGAGGTCACCTGCCGCACCATCCACGGGCGCTTCCTCCTGCTCCCCGGCCGCGACCTCAACGCCATCATCATCGGCGCCCTCGCCAAGGCCCAACAGCGCTACGGGATGGTCGTCTGCGGTCTCGTCTACTTGAGCAATCACTGCCACCTCCTCCTCCAGCCCAGAAACGCCAGGCAGCTCGCCCGCTTCATGAACTACGTCAACTCGAAGATCGCCCGCGAGGCCGGGCGCCTGCACTGGTGGCGCGAGAAGCTCTGGGGCCGGCGCTACGGCTCGGTGATCGTCAGCGACGAGCCCGAGGAAGAGCGCGCCCGCCTGCGCTACCTGCTCGCCCAGGGCTGCAAGGAGGGCCTCGTGGAGTCCCCCAAGCAGTGGCCCGGTGCCACCTCGGCCCAGGCCCACAGCCAGGGCTGGAAGCTCTCCGGCCTGTGGTTCGACCGCACCGCCGAGCACAAGGCCCGCAAGCGCGGCGAGCACGTCCCGAAGCTGCGCTTCGCCGAGGCGCTCGAGCTCGTGATCACTCCCATCCCCTCGTGGCGCGACGAGCCGGAGCATCGCATCGACGCCCGCGTGCGGGCTCTCGTCCGCGAGATCGAAGACGAGACCCGCGAGGAGATCCGCAGGACCGGCCGCCAGCCCCTGGGCCGCCAGGCGATCCTCGAACAGCATCCCCACGCCCAGCCGGCCAACTTCACGCCCTCCCCAGCCCCGCGCTTCCACGCCCACCGCCGCTCCGTCCGGCGCCGCCTCGAGAACGCCTTCCGGCGCTTCCTCCACGCCTACCGCGAAGCCTCCGCGCTCTTCCGGCAGGGCAAGGAGGCCACGTTCCCGCCCGGGTCGTTCCTCCCGTCACCCGGTTTCAACCCGGCGCCAGGCTGACGCCTCCCCGAGAACTCGTCCTCCAGAGTCTCCAACGCGCGGCCGCCACGACGACCGCCGGGTGAGCCTCGTCCACGGCAGTGGTGGCACCGGCCCAGTCGCTGCGATCAGTCGCTTTCGGGTCCCGGAACGGTCTCTGCCAGCCGAGAATCGACCCCCA
>Ga0224512_10000803_pt1 | contig 32160 bp, 37 predicted proteins | sample SF_May12_sed_USG_4_FD_169103 | JGI IMG/M metagenome (GOLD analysis project Ga0224512, IMG submission 169103) | Sediment microbial communities from San Francisco Bay, California, United States - SF_May12_sed_USGS_13 | ecosystem: Environmental > Aquatic > Marine > Sediment | place: USA... | reverse complement strand
GCGATGCAGATAAGATCAAGGGCCGGATCGACGAGATCCGCGTCGCGATCGACAAGAGCACGTCGGACTACGACAGCGAGAAGCTCCAGGAGCGGCTCGCGAAGCTCGCCGGCGGCGTGGCCGTCATCAACGTCGGTGCGCCGACTGAGAGCGAGATGAAAGAGAAGAAGGCGCTCGTCGAAGATGCGCTGCACGCGACGCGTGCCGCTGTCGAAGAGGGCATCGTTCCTGGTGGTGGCGTTGCGCTTCTGCGCGCGCAGGCCGCTCTCAGCACGCTCAAGCTGGACCGCGAGGACGAGCAGATTGGTGTGCAGATCCTGCAGCGCGCACTCGAGCACCCGATCAGGCAGATCGCCGAGAACGCGGGCGCCGAGGGCAGCATCGTGGTCGAGAAGGTCCGTAACGGGAAGGGCGGCTTCGGCTACAACGCCCAGACCGACGAGTACGAGGACCTGGTGAAGGCCGGCGTCATCGACCCGACGAAGGTCGTACGCACCGCGCTTCAGAACGCCGCGTCGATCGCGGGTCTGCTGCTGACCACCGAGGCTGTGGTGGTCGAGATCCCGGAAGAGGGTCCGCCGGCTGGTGGTGGCATGCCGGGCGGTGGCATGGGCGGCATGTACTAAGCGGTTAGCGAAAGCCCCTTCGGGGCCATCGCTAACCTCGCCGGCGGATTACCGACGCCGCAGGGACGGACGGCTCTTCGTGAGCTGGATGGGCGGTGTCGGTAATCCGCCTCGTGGGCGACGCCTTTCCGGCGTCGCCCACGGTCTTTTTGGGGGTTGGCTACCTGAGCGGGATCTCGCGGACCAAGAGGCCGGTCGTCGACACACGGATCTCGAGTCGCGCGGGCACGGTCACGTCGACGTAGGTCGCGGATCCGTACTCGGCGTCTACGAGGAGCCGCAACAACGAATAGCGCTCCAGCAAGTCGTAAAGGTCGAGCGGCTTTTCCGCGCCCAGGGAGTGGACGGTGCGCTCCAGCGTGCGCTCGTCCTCGATGTTTGCGTACCGCCCAGTGAGGCGGTCGAGCTCGTACTGGGTGTTCAGGCCGATCAGGTTGGCCACGTAGCGCCACTTGAGGATGCGCGCGTCCACCAGGATTTGATCCCCGCGCACGGCGAGGGTTGTGTCCCTGCCGTCAGGAAACTCCACGTAGGCCTGGAACGTGTGAAGGCCTGTCGGCACGGTGGTGACGGTCATCGCCACCTCTTCCGCCGTGAGCGCCCTATACCCTTGGGTGGATACGCTGAGGGTGGCGGCGAGCGCCGCGAGCGAGGCGAAGAGCGCGCCAAGGGTCGATCGTCCCGCGGTGCCGACCCAACGACGGCGACGGAAGGCGCGCACGGCGAAGCCCGCGAACAGCGCTGCGAGGGCCGCGAAGCCTAGGGACAACCCGATGAGGATCTGCATAGCCGGCAACGCTCTTTTCGTGAGCCGCGACGGCCGACCCAGTCTTGAGCCCGCAGCGTCGCACTTCTCACGATGGCGCGGCGGGGCGGGGTGGGCAACGTGCGCCGCGTGGGTCTCTTCTCATCAAGGCCGACGCCGACCCCGACGGTGACTGCTCCACCAACGACGAGCGTGCCGACCCACTGGCTGGATCCAAGCACGAGGAGACAACCGCCCCTTGTTGGCGGTTGGGCCGTGCAGCAGAATCGCGAGACGATAGGCGCACTACCGAGCGATCCAGCAATCCGTAGGGAGAACGAAGATGATGAAGCCATTGAAGATTGGCTTGCTGGTGGTCGGCGGGCTCATGGTGGGGACACTCTTGACGCTGCGCGTGACCGGGCTGGCGCCGGGACATCCCAGTGCCGAGGAATACGCCAATGCCGGCCGGTCGGCCCGGCCGGGATTGTGGTTGAAGGGGGAGATTGTCCGTGAGCCAGTGACGAATTGGGACTGGGTCAACCAGTTCAGTGACCCCTTCGGCGAGAATGCGACCGTGCTCGAGACTCGTACCTGGTACGGTATCCCCCACTCCGTCAGGGTCCTACTGGTTCCACGTGGAGACAAACTCTACCTGCAGTCGAGTGCGCAAACATTCAGATTGAACGAGGAGTTCCCATACGCCAAGGCGTGGTGGAGAAACGTCGAGCGCGATCCACGTGTGCGCCTGAAGATTGACGGAAAGATCTACGAAATGACGGTGGTATTGATCCAAGACCGGGCCGAGGTTGCCCGATTGCGAGGGGGGAGAGACCCTGTCGTGAAAGAGATGGCTGCCGACGGGAACGAGTACATCACTGAGGAGTGGCACTATTGGCGCGTTTACCAGCGAAACGTGCCGGAATATGGGACAGATTAGGCGGTCGAGGCGTCCGACCGTGTGACCATCGGCGTCTAGCCTCCATGGCTGGTTTGCCGGCCGCTATGGGCACAGATAGTGTGGACTCTGCATCCCACTGGCCGAGGAGTGACCCTGGCATGCGAATTCCGCTACTTCTTGCTCTCGCCGTGATGTCCTCCGGCGGGGTCATCGCACCTAGTGATGGGGACTTCCGCATGACCGTGATGGATGTGTTCACCATCACGGATCAAGGCGTCGTGGTGACCGGAATCGTCGAGGGCGGACCCGTCCGGCTGACGGACGTCGTGTGTCTCCGTCCGGCTGAGGGAGAAACGAGAGAACTAACGGTCACAGCGATCCAGATGTCCCGCCGAACGTTGGAGGTTGCGGATCCCGGGGCCGCAGTTGGCCTGCTGTTCACGGGCATCGAGCGGGCGGAGATCAGGAAGGGCGACACGCTCACTGGGAGTTGCGGCTAGACGACCAGCAGGGTTTCTGCTCGCTGTCTCGGAGATGCACATGCGGCTATGGAGTGGAATGCTCGTGCTGATGTCGGCATCGGTGCTGGCCTGTGGTGCAGGCGAGTCACCCGCCCAGGACCGGTCGGCCGCAGACCGCCCACCGCCACCCTCGGATACGCTTGAGCTCCTCGTCACGGTGGATCAGCCCGATTGCGTCCCAGGTGTATGTACCTGCCGCGGCAGCACCGAGCGCTCGTCCGGCCTCTGGCGCATCGGGATCGAAGACCGAGAACTGACGGAAGGGGTGCACTGCGTAGGTGCTGACTTCGATGGGAACGGAGCCCCGGATCTCGCCATCCTCGGCGGAGAGGGGCGTGCCGCTGTGATCATGTATTCTGGAGGCAAGCCGACATCACTGATCGAAGTGGACGCAGGCGGCCTGATCGAGCTTTACGAGCCGCGGGAAGCAGCAGGACCCAGGGGTGAGCCCGCCTCTCCATTGCCGGGCCTTCTGGTCCAGTACGTCGGTCGAAACCACCTCGTACTGCTCTGGAGCGGGGGGACATTCGAGCGGGTCGTGTTTCCCACGTCGTAGTCTTGAGCATCCGTGACGATCGAATCTCTCCTCCTGTTAGCTAGCGTCGGAGGGGTCGTGCTGGGGATTTGGGACCTCACGCGCCACAGAGCGCACGATGTCCTTGGGGCCCTCGCAGCGTTCATCACCGGCATGCTGCTGGGCGCGACCGCATTGCTCCTTCTCCCGCAACCAGCGGGAGCCTACATCTTTGGGTGCCTGGCGGTTGGCTCTGCGGCTGCGGCTTGGAAGGCTCTCGACGGGCCAGCGTTCCGGCGCAACCTCTTGTCACCACTCCCAGGTCAACTGCGCGTGGCAGGCATGGAGGCGCTGCTGGAGGTCCAAGGCCGCGCAGATGAACTGGAGTCGAACCGCGACAACTGGGTGGGCCCGGCCCTCGCATTCGTGTTCGCCCTAATCCTGGCTGGAATCGGAATGCAGGGTGAACCGCTGGCGGTGATCGCGGCGGCATTCGTGATGGCGGTGCCTTTCGGCAGGTTGGCACGCCACCATCTGGAGGTCCGGGAGCTAAAGGAGCTGGACCTGCTCCTCCAGACGGGTGCGCCAGCCCAACCGACTCAGGCCGACCCCAATCTGGACTAGAGCGTCGTAGGCTTGGCGGGCTTCGCCGCTGTCGCGCCCGTGGTCCGTGACGATACTTCAGACCGTGCCAGACACTCGCCTGGCCCTGTAGGCGAGGAGCAGGCCCAGGCCGACCAGAACCGCCCCGATTCTGAGGATCACGCCCCACAGCACCACCGTCTCACCCAGTCCCCAGCTGTGTACGACCCGGGTGAGGGAATCCGGGTGGAGACGAGCCGCCACGGAAGTGTTGAACTCGACCGCGTAGGTCACGCTGTCGTAGGGGATCACGGCCATGTAGTCCATGGATCGGACGGCATCGTTCTCATCGTACCGGGTCTCCATCCATGCGAAGGCCGGCCGCTGGTCGATGGTGAGCGTGGTCACCTGCCCGTAGTCGATGCTGGTGGGGTTCCCGTACCGTGTGGCCTGGACATCCCGAGCCACCTGTGCTTCTGCGAGGCTGACGTTGCCCGCGTAGCGTGTGACCGTGATCTGGCTCTGGGGCTCGAACGTCTCAATGTCTCCCGCCCACATGCCCTGGCTCAGGATGTCCCGGTCCGGGAAGTCGCTGCCCTGATCGACGTTGGCGGCGAAGAGGAATCCATCGGGCACCTCCTGAACCTGATAACCCCGCTGAGGAGGCGCCGAGCACCCGGCGACGCCGATCAGCATCAGTCCGAGGGCCGAAAAAGCTTGCCAAGAGCGCCCACGGGGCCTCTCATCCATACGTACGCTACTCCTCGTTTTGAGGGGGGCTCCCGAATATCCGCACGGAGAACTGCAGTGGTCAACGACCACCGACGTGGCCTCGGCTGGCGCATCGCGGCCGTGGTGACGGTGGTTATCCTCGTGATCCTGTGGCGCGGCTGCCTGGGGGGCCCAGAGTACATCGTCCAGATCCAGTTCGGATTGGATCCCGACGCCCTCGTGGGGGCCGAGGTCGTGATCGACGGAGCGGTCGTGGGCGTACTGGAGCGTCGCGACAGCCGCACCGTGAACGGCTTTCCCGTTGAGGAGGGTGACCACACTGCCGAGCTCCGACTCCCGGGGTGCGAATCGGAACGGACTCGCTTCACCTCAGGCTTCGGGGGAGGCAGAGCGTCGCTCGTGGCCTCACCCCAGACCAGGCTCGAGGGGACTGAGACCGTTTGTGTCTTGAGGTGGGAGCGCTGAGCCGGCAACCGATGAGCAAGATCTTCTTCTACGGCCTGTTCATGGATCGATCTCTTCTCACTGAGAAGGGTCTTCACCCGGAGGTTATCGGGCCAGCGGTGTTGGTCGACTACCGCATCCACATCGGCGATCGAGCGACATTGCTGCGATCCGCTTCGAGTCGCGCCTATGGAATCGTGATGGAGCTGGCTGACCATGAAGCTCATTCGCTCTACTCGGAGCCGAGTGTTCGCGAGTACATACGAGAACCCGTACGGGTGGAGCTGTTGGACACGAGCGAAGCTGTCGAGGCGGACTGCTACAACCTGCCGCGCGAGTTGGGCCTAGGCGGGGCGAATCCCTCGTACGCGACCGAGCTATCGCGGTTGGTTGAGGCGCTGCAGTTCGATTCGGCTTACGTCGAAGAAATCGCGGCGTTCGGCGAGGTATCGTAGTGTCGCATCGATGGGCGACCCCAGTTCGCGGGGCGACCCTCGTATTTGGGATCGTTGCGCTCTCTCCCGCAGCTGCCTTCGCACAGGACGAGTGGGACGCGGCGCTGCAGTCGGTCGTCAGGCTGGAGGTCAGCGCGTTCCCTGAATTGCCGGCTGGCGTCGTCGCGAGCCTCCAGGCGCAGGGGTGCGCGGTGCCACAGACCTATTCTGCTGCCGAGCGTCAGAACGTGATCTCAGGACAATTCGGCGCCGATACCCGTACTCAGTGGGCCGTGCTTTGCACCGTCGCCGACACGAGTGCGATTCTGGTCTTGGGCGAGACTGGGGAAGAGCTCGGTGCGCTCCAGCGGAGCCCGGATCGACAGTGGCTGCAAGGAATCGGTGGCGGCCGGATCGGATACTCGAGGCTGCTGAGGACGGCTGGCCGAGACGAGATCCTTCGCCGGACCGCCAACCTCGCGGGACGCGTTCCCGCGATCGAACGGGACGGCATCGAAGAGATATTCATCGAGAAGGCGTCCGTCGTGTGGTATTGGGACGGGGGGGTGTGGATGTCGCTCCCGGGCCTCGATTAGGGTCAGGCGCTGATGCTCCCAATCGGGGTGAGGGACGCCATGGAGCTAGCCACATGCCTCTGGTTGTCAGGGATCAAGCAACCGTGCTCTAGGCCGCAGCGCCCAAACGGGTCTGGCCATAGAATCAGCAGTTAGGCATCCCTCCAGGTCGCTATGGACCCCATTCTCGTTGGATACTTTCCGAAGCGGTTGTTCCCGCCGCCTCCGTACCTAGCCGAGGCGGGCGTCAAAGAGATCGGGAGCGTGTCGCGGTGTATCGCGTCGGGTCCGGATGGTGGGATCGACGAGCGGAAGAACAACGAGTGGGGCTGCTTCAGTGACCCCGACACAGCTTGGTCCACGGTCCCGCCCGAGCTCCGGGCGGGATACCGACTCTACGCCTACGAAGTCTACCCGCTGAAGTTCTATGACGGCGCGGCCCATCACGATGAGATCGCCATTCTCGAGGTGACTCCGCTCGACGGAACCTTCACGGCCGTGGGCTGGGATGCAGTCTCAAGATCGACAGAACAGGACTTCGAGTGCTCGCCCCTCTCGTGCAACCACATGGTCGAGCACTTCACGGTCAACGAATACTGCCTCGTTGGTTTGCATGAAGCGCAGACTCTCGCAGCGATCGCCGAACGTTGGGGCTGCGAGCCGGGGCCTTACGTCGTGGTGAACGTCTGGCTCCGCGATGCCTAACAAGCGATTGCTGGTGTCGCCGAAGCGCTTCGCGCTTTCGGGGTGCAATCGCGCCTGCTCTGTTCGCCATGCACGGCGGCCTTGGGCGATACTGGTCAATGTGACGGACGCGTCGCCAATGACGCGCCAATCCTGTCCCATTTAGGAGGCTCGAGTGAAGAGAGTCACAGGTATCGGAGGGATCTTCTTCAGCGCGAACGACCCTGTCGCTCTCCGAGCTTGGTACAAGCAGCACCTGGGCATTGATGTCCAGGAATGGGGAGGCACCGCGTTCACGTGGACCGACGCATCGGGCAATCCAACAAAGGGAACAACTGTGTGGTCCATCGGCGCCGCGGGTGAGGCCTTCGCACCAAGCACGTCGACCTTCATGGTCAACTATCGCGTCGAAGACTTGGCCGCTGTACTTCAGGCGCTTCGGGACGAAGGGTGCAACGTCCTGGAGAAGACGGACGACTCCGAGTACGGAAAGTTCGGTTGGGTCATGGATCCTGAGGGCAACAAGGTGGAACTGTGGCAGCCACCCCCGGGGCAGTGAACTCCATACCTGACGACCTGCTCGCGACGCTGAAGGCGCGCTTTGAGGGCAACCCGGAGCGGCACCTGGGACTCCAGTGGTCCAAGGTACAGGCGAGGCTAGGGGCCAATGCCGGTGCACTGCGGGCGCTCGGCGAAATGGAACGAACCGGTGGGGAACCGGACGTGGTAATCCTAGATGAACAGGCGCACGAGTATGTGTTTGCCGACTGCAGGGTGAAGGCCGGGTTGCGCTTCAGACCTGCAGGGCCGATTGACTGGCAGGCTTCGACACGGATACGCTTGCGGCCCTCATGCTCACACCTCGGAGCTAATTATGAGTAGCCGTGCTAAAGCGCTGGCGAGCCGCATTCTTCAGGGCGCGGACGCCCTTGCCACGTATGCCGACCAGTTGGATGAAGATCAGTGGGCGACGGCGATCCCTGTCGACGGCCGATCCGTAGGCGTGGTGGTTCATCACGTGGCGTCCGTCTATCCGATCGAGGTGCAACTCGCACAAACGCTCGCTTCTGGAAACCCGATTACTGGCGTTACCTGGTCGGGGATCGCAGACATGAACGCTCAGCATGCGATGGACCATGCGGACGTCGGAAAGGCGGAAACCGTCCAGCTACTCCGAGACAATGCAGCAGTCGCTGCCGCAGAGGTCGGGCGCCTTTCTGACGCCGAACTCGATACCGCGGCGCCTGTTTCTCTCAACGGCGATGCGCCATTGACGGCCCAGTTCTTCATTGAGGACCACGCCCTCCGACACAGCTTCCACCACCTGGCCAAGATCCGGGACGCGCTGGCGTCCTGACGAGATTTGTCTCGGGTTGCGAGAACGCTCGGGACGGTTAGACCCTTCAGCAGAAAGCGCCGACTAGGTGAATGAAGAACCGTTTAAAGTCGCGGTAGTTCAGGCCGCATCAGCCTTCCTCGATCTGGATGCGAGCATCGCGAAAGCCTGTGACTTTATCGAGCAGGCCGCTGACCACGGAGCTCGCCTAATTGCGTTTCCCGAAGCGTTTGTTCCGGGCTACCCGATATGGGCGTGGTTAATTCCGCCCGGGAAGACACACCCACTGAGGGCGCTCTACCACACCCTTCACAAGAACTCGGTCGCGATTCCGGGTCCCGCGGTTCGCCGCTTGGCCGAGGCTGTCGCCGACCACGGTGTAACGGTCGCGATCGGCGTGAACGAGAGAAACACGGAGGGAAGTGATTCCACCCTGTTCAACACGCTGCTCTATCTCGGCCCGGACGGACAGATACTCGGGAAGCACCGGAAGCTCATTCCTACCGCCGGCGAACGCCTGGTATGGGGCCAAGCGCCGAGCAATGATCTGGTGGTGCTCGACCTGCCGTTTGGGCGTCTCAGTGGGCTGTTGTGCTGGGAGAATTATATGCCGTTGGCGCGTTACTCGCTCTCGGCCTCGGGATCGCAAATCCACGTCGCGCCGACGTGGGACCGAGGAGAGCCATGGATCTCGAGCATGCGGCACATCGCGAAAGAGGGACGTTGCTTCGTGCTCTCCGCTTGCCAGGCATTCCATATCGACGATGTCCCTGACGACCTGGCATTCAAGTCCGAGTACCTCTCCGGGGTGGAAGGCTGGCTCAACCCGGGACTCAGCGTAATCGTTGACCCTGACGGGAAGATCCTGGCTGGTCCGCTAGATGGCGAAGAAGGCATTCTCTACGCGGACATCGAGCCACACGAACTGGTCGGACCACGCTGGCAACTGGATGTCGGAGGACACTACTCCCGGCCGGATCTATTCGAGCTACACGTGCATCGGCTCCCGCGCCCGGGCCTGGTCGACGTCCGTGAGCCCGTTGGTGGGGACGACCAGGGGTCCGTTTAGCTCTGGGACCTCAGCGAGCGATTCGGCGGGGTACCGGCAACGCGGGGCCCGGGGCCGACGGTCTGCCATGGCCCCGCGACGTGACGTTGCCCTTGGGATGCGTGATGAATATGAACCAGTGGATTCTCCCGATCGCGCTCGTCCTCTGCGGCGCATGCAGCGGTCAGGTTGACCTGCAACCCGACGGGCAGCCCGGCCCGAGCGTGTCGTTCGCAGGGGACACTGCAGTCCTCGAGCTTCCGGTGGGCCGGTCGGCCGACAACGGCGGGATCTCAGTGACATTCGATGGCGTCGCCGGTGATTCCCGCTGTCCTAGGGACGTCCAGTGCGTGTGGGAGGGAAACGCGGCGATCCGCTTGACGCTGACGGGTGGGGACGAGACCCGGACCGTGATCCTGAACTCGAGCCTGGATCCGCTGGGGACTTCCTTCGGCCCCTACATGATCGGCTTTCGGGGCCTGACCTCGTACCCTGGCTCTGGGGAGCCGCTCGACCAGGGGGAATACGTGGCCCAGGTCTCGGTCGTCGACACGCGGTAGCGGTGGGCCCGATGGTCGCCACACGTCCCCTGGTCGGTACCGTCGCTGTCCCATACCATAACGGACCGGAGCACTTTCCGAGGGAGCCAGTGGTGACAGAGCCGACACCCGTTTCGCGCAGAGGATTCGTCAAAGCCGTGGGTGGGATGGCCGGGGCCGCGGCACTGCCCGTGGACGCCTGGACCCAACAGGAGGTGGCCCAGGTCGCGGCCTCGATCCAGCCCGCGCTCGCGCTTCGCAACGTCACTCAGTATCCGGGCCTGACTCCGCGCGGTGCTGGTTGGCTGCGCTTCCTCTGGGAGAAGGCGACCACGCAAGACGATTGGAGTTCGAACGGTGTGCCTCATGCGTGGTGGGACCGGTACTCGGCCCCAGTCGTTTTAAGCTACGGCCGCTTCGATCTCTCATTCTCCGCGTACGGTCTCCTGTTGATGGCGGACCAGACCCCTGCGTGGCGAGAGGTCTACACACGCATCGCTGACGAGCTCACAGCCCGTTATCCCACCTATTGGGGGGCGGTCGACTGGCTCACGCAGATCGGGGATGACCCGAAGCGAGGGAACTACCCGCCTGGGATCATGGGCGGATTCCCGGAACGGCTTCGCGGCAGGTACAACCGCTTCGGCTGGACGGGGAATGGCGTCGAGCCGTGGGGACTGCAGCCCGACCCGATCGGGGCCGATGGCTATCTGTTCTTCAGGGCGTGGTTCCTGCTCCTGCTCGCCACCTACAAGTACATCTCGGGCGACGACAAGTGGGCGGAGCCTTTCGACGTCACGGGCTACGGGGACGAGACGTTCCAATGGGACACGCACCGGATCGCCGAGCGGCTCGAGCAGCAGTACCGGGATCACCCGGAAGGGCCCCACTGCGAGAACACCAAGATCTGGGTCTTCTGCAACTCCGCAGGCGGCCTGGGCATGCAACTCTACGACAGGGTCTTCGGGCGCAACACGCACCAGGCGTTCCAGAATTTCATCGGGTACACCCGCGAGAACTACATGATGTACGGGTCGGACGGGTCCGTGGAAGGGATCACGGCCTACTACGACCCGATCGAGGACTTCCACCTCCGCTTCCCCGGCGGCGCCGGGAGTGGACTCAATACGGCACACCTGATGCTGCCGCAGGACCGCGAGCTCGGTGCGATGATTTACGAGGCGGCAGCGAACGCCGGGGGTTGGCGCACGAGCACTGGCGACCTCCCGCCCAATTCGAACGGCTTGATCATGGCCAAGGAGCTCGGCGATGCACAGGTGGCCGAGCGCTTCCAGGCTGCCGTCGAGCGCGCGATGGAGCCGAAGGCGTTCGGAGATCAACAAGAGCAGTTCGGGTTCTTCTTCAACAACAAGGAAGGACATCCGCGCGGTCAGAGCAGCGCGATGCTGATGGCGGCCGAGGTTGCCTCCCCAGGCGACTGGTCGCGGGCCTTCGAAGCGCCGCATCTGGACAAGTACACGGCACCCAGCGTCGAGGGGATCGACTTCCCATCACTCGGCGTGTCGCAGGCCTGGAACAACAGAGCGACCGGCGTGCTTCACGTGGTCACCTACGCGGCGGCTCCGGATCGGCAGCGGTCCGAGACCAGCTGGCGCGTGACCAACCTGCCGAGCACGGACAACCTGTCTGTGCGCCTGAACGGACAGCCGTTCACTCGCTTCGAGGTCACGGGACCCGGTACGATTCGCATCGATTCCACGATCGACGCCCATCAGTTCGAGATCGTCACGGGATACCGCGGCGGTCCGGGCCAAGCTCAGGCGCAACCGCAGAGGCCGGTCGGTCGGACCGCTGCCTCAGCTTCCGTGGTAGCGGCGGCTAGGGATCCTGCCTCCGGCCCCGATCCGTTCATGGGTTCTCCTGGGTGTCCGTGCTGCGGGTCGGCCTAGGGCAACGAGGTGCGCCGGTTGGTCCCCTCTGATAGGGAGATAGCCGTACCGAACGCTAGGATCTCGACACCCGCCGTGCCTTTCCCGTCGCTGCGGGAACTCGCCAGCGCGGCCGTCTCGAGGCGAACGTTGATGATCGTGTCGTACCCGCGAGCATGGGCCACTCCCTTCATGCGGATCAGCGCCTCGCGACGGGCACGTTCGAGGAGTGGTTCGAACACACCGATGTTGCCTCCGACGACGCCCTTGAGGCTCGCCATGAAGCGCTTGAAGTAGTCCTGCGAGATGACGACGTTGCCCATCACGAGTTCGCATGACTGGACGTGCCAGTCCTTGGGCAGCTCTTCGATCGTCACCGCGAGTATGCCGCGTGAGCCACTTTCGAGGAGCAGGAGATTCTTCAGGTGCCGGCGCTCGAGCGCCCTTCCGGAGATCCACGCACCCAGCAGCATGGCCGGAGTGATGATGAGGCTTAGGAAGTCCACGGGTCTACTCCACCGTGACCGCGGTCCCGTACGCGAACAATTCGGCGGCGCCCTGAGCCACGCTGCTCGTCGCGAAGCGCACGTTGACGATGGCGTTGGCGCCCATCTCCTCGGCCTGGTGGCTCATACGGCGAATCGCCTCCCCGCGGGCTTCGGAAAGCAGCTCCGTGTACTGGGTCAACTCACCTCCCACCACGTTTTTGAGCCCAGCCATGATGTCCCTACCGATGTGCTTTGCGCGCACGGTGCTTCCAGTCACCACTCCGAAGAACTGGATGATGGACTTTCCAGGGATCTCCTGCGTGTTGCTGATGATCATGGGTCTTCCCTTTAGGCTTGTGTAGGTTCTGCCGATGAGCCCCGATCAACCATACGAACCCATCGCGTGCGCGCTTCACGATCAACTGGAGGCCGCCGCGACACGCCGCAAGGTCGTGACGATTGAACACCGTGGGTCATTGGGCGAGGTCGTGAGAATCGAGGATCGGATCGAGGATCTCCTGAGCCGCGATGGCGCCGAGTACATGATCTTGGCGAAGGGCATCGAGGTCCGCCTCGACCAAGTCGTGAGCGTGGAAGGCGTTGCGTTCGCTCCGGGCGCGGATGGCTAGGTCTCCCTGGGCTCGGCCGGCGCGTGCATCGCGCTCCGAGCAACCCACCACGCGAGAACGAAGACCGCCACCCCCGCGATCATGAACCCCGTGCCGATCTTCTGCAGCCGCCAGTAACGGTTCGCTACCGCGATGGCAGATCGGGCCTGCTCCTCCAACGCCGGCACCAACTCGGGAACGCCTTGGAATCCGAGCCAGGCCCAGACGAAGATCGCGCCGCCGCCCAGGAACAGCAGCAGACCAGCCAGGTCAAGGATGCGCCCGATACGGGGAACAGTTTTCATGGGGTGTCCCGCGGGTGGACGTAGGATGGACTCTTCCAGAGTATGTGTCGGTGGGCAGGGTAGGGAATGACTTCGAAGGCGATGGGACCGAACATGCTCAACTCCTGGAGAGCCCGGGTCGTCACACTCAAGAGGGAGGGGCACGTCCTGTACCTCGCCTGTCGCGATCCGCGCGTTCCCTGGGTACCGAAGGTCATTGCCGGCCTCGTCGTCGCCTACGCCCTCAGCCCGGTGGATCTTATCCCGGACTTCATCCCCGTGCTTGGATATGTGGATGACCTACTCCTCGTCCCTTTGGGACTGGCGCTGGCCCTTCGCCTGATTCCCGCGCCGATTCTGGAGGAGCACCGGGCTCGCGCGGCAGCGCTTGCCGGCGAGTCTCGGTAGGCCACACGTGCGCACGTTCGTCTTCGCGTACGGTTCCAACCTCGACCCGGCGCGCATGACGCGCCGCGTCCCGTCCGCGCGTTATGTCGGACGGGCCTGGCTCCGAGGGTACTCCCTTCGCTTTCACAAGCGTGGCTGGGACGACGGGACGGGGAAGGCTGATGCGTTCCGCACCGGCGGGGAGGAGGTCGTGCACGGAGTCGTCTACGAAGTGGCCGAACTGGAGCTGGCCGCGCTCGACGTGCATGAGATCGGGTACGACCGGCGCTTGCAGGAGTTCCTGCTCGCGTCACCTCATGAGGCCGTCGCGGTCGAGGCGTGGGTCTACCTGGCCCTTCCCGAGGTGATAGATGACACCCTGGTGCCAACCCGCTGGTATCTCGACCACGTTCTGGCGGGCGCACGGGCGCACGGACTTCCGCGAGACCTCATAGGAAGACTCGAAGCGCTCCCGACGGAGGGCTGACTTCCTTCAAGGACCCGGGTCGACCGCCGTGATCCTGTAGATCGTCCCACTGAGACTGACGACGTACAGCTCGCCCAGGCCGTCCTCTGCGAAGGAAGAGATCTGCGAGACCGTGCCGATCGCCGCGGTGTGGTCCTGTATTCCAGCAGCCGCACCACCGACGATCTGGAAGCTGCGAATCCAGCCGGCGCAGTAGTCACCGAAAAAGTAGCGACCTGCCATCGACGGAAACGCGGAGCCACGGTACACGTACCCGCCGGTCACCGAACACTCGGGCGAGTGCCCGTACTCGTATACGGGGAGCGTGAGCCCCGCAGTCGCGCAGCCGGACGAAGGGTTGTAGCACGCCGAGCCCTCCATGATGCGCCAGCCGTAGTTCTCGCCGCCCGAGCTCGCCGCGCTCTGATAGGACACCTCTTCGACCTGGCCCTGACCGACGTCACCGATGTACAGGTCGCCATTCATGCGGTCGAACGAGTAGCGCCACGGGTTGCGCAGCCCGTACGCCCACGTCTCTCCGCGATAGGTCGCGTGGTTCCAAAACGGATTGTCTAGTGGTATCGCGTAGGGCGAGCCCCCGTCGATATCGATGCGCAGCATTGACCCGAGCAGGGTGGAGGGACGCTGGCCGTGATTCTGTTGGTCGCCACCGCCACCTCCGTCGCCCAAACCGATGTAGAGCATGCCGTCCGGTCCGAACGCCAGCATTCCTCCGTTGTGGTTCGTCGCCGGCTGAGCCACCGACAGGATCGACCCCTCGGAAAGCCCGTCGGCGACGTCGGGATTCCCGGACACTGAGTACCGAACGACCTGCGTGGTCCCGGTCGTATCGGTGTAGTTCAGGAAGAAGTACCCATTCACGGCGTAGTTGGGATGAAACGCCATTCCCAGCAGGCCACGCTCACTGCCGGCTACGATCGAGCCACGGACGTCGAGGAACGGGGTTGGGAGCGCAGCTCCGTTTACCACGATGCGAATGAGTCCGCCCCGCTCTACGACGAAGAGGCGGTCGGGGTCGCCCGACGGGGCTGTGGCGAAGACTGGTGAGCTCAGACCGCTCACGACCTCCACCAACTCGATGCCGATGGGATCGTCCGGATCTACCTGGGGCGTGACGGCGTCGTCTGTGCAAGCGAGCACGGGGACCGTCGTCAACAGGAGTAGCGCGGCCTTCATGGGCTTCTTCATAGACATGCTTGAACGGTAGTAGGAATCGTGCCGCGGGAAACGTTTTGCTTGTCGCTTCACGGTAGATGGCCAAACTTCCTCTTAGCTCCTCCTCGACACGCGAGGTTCCATGAGCGACCGATCGGACCTGCTCCGCGGACGGTACGCATTAGGCACGTTGCTCGGCGGCCGCGACGGCTCGGCGACGTATCTCGCGAGGGACGTCCAGACGGGCAAGCCGTGCGTCATCAAGACGCTCGCAGTGGGCGCGGTGGTGCGGAGCAAGGAGACCCACTCGTTCGACCCGGACGACTTCACGAAGCTCATCGAGCTGTTCGAGCGGGAGGCCCGGGTGCTGGCACACCTCGAGCACTCCGGCATCCCTCAGTTCATCGATCATTTCACGGAGACTGTCGACGGCGATACGCGTCTGTACACGGTCCAGGAGTATGTCGAGGGCAAGACGCTGCAGGCGTTGGTCGAGGAAGGGAAGCACTTCACGGAGGACGAGGCCCGCGACATCTGCGCGCAGATCGCGGAGATCCTCCAACATCTGCACGGTCGCTCACCGCCGCTGATTCACCGCGACATCAAGCCGAGGAACGTCATCCTCGACCCCGCCGGAGGGGTCCACCTCGTCGATTTCGGGTCCGTGCGGAATGCGATCGGCGGTGACGTGCTCGACGGCAAGACGATCGTCGGTACCTACGGCTACATGCCTATCGAGCAGTACGAGGCGAGAGCGGTTCCGCAGTCGGACTTCTATGCCCTCGGGATGACCCTCGTGTTCATCCTTTCGCACAAAGAGCCGACTGAGATTCCGCGGCGGGGAGTATGGTTGGACTTCCGTCCCCACGTGAACGTCTCGGAGCACTTTGCCAGCGTGATAGAACGTATGATCGAGCCGGCCCCGGAGGACCGGCACGAGTCGGCTGAGGAGCTGGTCATGCACCTGGCGAGCCCGTTGATGCCGGCGATTCGCATCGGCGTACACGCATGGCGTAAGGCCTTCGCAGCCCTTGTGGTCTTCGCGACCCTCGTGGGTGGCTCGGTCACGTGGGGGCTACTATCGGCTCCGAACTCCTCTTTCTCGCAAGACGCTATAGTGCGTGTCAGCCCCCCGAGGGCCGCGGCTGGCGGGTCGCGTCCACGCCCGCCCGTACAGCCCACGGAAGGCGTCCTGCGCATCGACCTCGACCGCGACTTCCGCTACGTGGCGACGGGCTGGCCCATGGGTCGGAGCGTCTCGCAGACGGCGCTGCCCGGGCTCGCGCGTGAGCCCCGCGAGGACCTTCGTCTGCCCGCCGACCTCGGTGGTCCGGGCTCCGACATCTACTTCGGCTACTTCGCGATGGGCAACGGGGCGGACCGTACCTTCTCGTTTGCGCTCGTAGGAGATGCCGGTAGCTGGGCCCTGCACGTCGACAGCAACAACAACGAGGACCTGTCCGATGACGGCGTGCCGCACTTCAATGAAGGCACGGGCATGATTCTGGCCACCCAGACCTCGCTCGATGTGGAGGTGGTTGGCCCTTCCGGCGAGCCCGCGATCCGTCCCTACCACCTGTGGGTATGGTTCGACGAAGACGACGCGGAACAGCCCAGCCGTGGCCGCTTCTACTCGCGGAATCATTTCGCTGGCGTACTTGCCCTCGGAGGGAACGAGTTTGCAGCCTCGGCCTTCGAGATGGTCGGTCACGACGGGCTCTTCCGCGACGACGGCATCTGCATTGACCTGAGCGGGGACGGTGACTGTCAGGAGGGCTCTGAACTGTTCTTCGACGGAGACGTCGTCGAATTCCCGGGCGGCTCCGTCGAGCTCATTTTGGATTACTCGTGACCACACCCGGCGCGGAAGAAGGGCTTGTTACGGTCGAGTTCGAGCTCACGCCCGAAGAGTGGGTCGAGGTGAGCATCCAGCACTCGGCCCAGTCGGCCCAGGTGCGTGAAGCGACCCGCAACGTGAAGATCCTGTTCGGCGCCTTGATGGTTCTGGCGGCGCTCCTCAGCCTCCTCGACGGCGCAGCGACGGCGGCGGTCATTTGGCTCGCAGCCGGCAGCATCGTGTTGTCCATGATGAACCCGCTGCTGCGCGCGTCCCGACGAAAGCAGATCACGCAGTACGCCAAGAGCGGCATCGCCAATGGAATGTTCGGCCCGCACCGGGTGGAGCTGCGGCCAGAGGGCATGCTGGACATCACGGACGGATATGAGTGGCTGACCCGCTGGTCGGCCATTGAACGGGTCGAGGAGGGAGATGGAGCCTTCTTGGTCTACACGGGCCCGAACTCCCTTCTGCCCATTCCGCACTCCGCCTTCCGGGACTCGGCGTCGTTACGAAGCTTCAGCGACGCCTTCTATGCGCTCCGCGAACGGGCCGATGCGGAACGCATATCAGCTGGACCGAACCCGCCCAGCGCCCCGGCGTCCACGGACGAAGGCCACTGATGAGGGCCGTCTGAGCCTTTGATCTTGGGGCCTGCGGTTCGAGATTCCCAACCCAACCGCCAGCAACCCCGATTCGACCATGGCCAGCGACCCGATCAACATCACGTTGCCCGACGGGAAGGTCCTTCAGTTCGAGAAGGGCGCCACCGCCGCGGACGTTGTCGCGTCGATTGGCCCGGGGCTAGCCAAGGCCGCCCTCGCGGCCGTGGTGAACGGAGAGACGATCGGCCTGATGGAGCCGATCGAATCGGACGCCAAGCTACAGATCCTCACCGAGAGAGATCCGGCGGCGCTGGCGGTCTTGAGGCACTCGGCAGCGCATATCCTGGCGACCGCCGTGCGAGAGCTGCGCCCTGGTGCCGCGATAGGGTTCGGTCCGGCTATTGAAGACGGCTTCTACTACGACTTCGATGTCGAGGCGCCGTTCACGCCTGAGGACCTGGAAGTCTTCGAGAAGAAGATGGCGGAGGTGGTGGCCGCCGATGAGCCGTTCACGCGGCGACGCGTAACCAAGGACGAAGCGCGCGAGCTCTTCAGCGACGATCCGCTGAAGCTGGAGCGCCTCGAGGAGTTCGACGACTCGGAGGTCATCACTGTCTACGAGAACGGACCGTTCCTCGACCTGTGCAAAGGGCCGCACCTACCGAGTACGGGACGGCTCAAGCACTTCAAGCTGCTCTCAGGCGCGGGAGCCTATTGGCGCGGGGACGAACGCCGGCAGATGCTGCAACGCATCTATGGGACTGCATTCCACAAGGGTCCGGACCTCGAGGAGCACCTGCACAGGCTCGAGGAGGCCAAGAAGCGCGATCACCGGCGACTGGGCAGGGAACTCGACCTCTTCCAGTTCCACCCCGTGGCGCCCGGCGCGGCGTTCTGGAGTCCTCGAGGGACCACGCTCTACAACACGCTCGAGCGCTTCGTGCGCGAGCGTCAGCAGGGGGACTTCCTCGAGGTGAAGACGCCGCTCCTCTACACGAAGGAGTTATGGGAGCAGTCCGGACACTGGGGCAAGTACCGGGAGAACATGTTCCTGGTCGTCGACAACGAGACCGGCGAGCACAACGTGTCGCTGAAGCCAATGAATTGTCCTTCGCACTACATCTACTATGCGTCGGCCAAACACTCCTACCGTGAGCTCCCGCTACGCTACACGACGCTCGACGTGCTACACCGCAACGAGTTGTCGGGCGCGCTCTCCGGCCTGACGCGCGTGCGGCAGTTCGCTCAGGATGACTGCCACGTCTTTCTGCGCCCGGACCAGATCGCCGAAGAGGTGGCGTTCCTGACCGACTTCATCCTAGGTCACTATGAGGCGTTCGGGATGACGTCCGCCGTGAAGTTCGCCACACGGCCCGAACAGCGGATTGGCAGCGACGAGTTGTGGGATCATGCGGAGGCCGCCCTGCAAGAGGCCCTCGAGTCGACCGGCCGGGAATACGAGGTGGAGCCCGGCGACGGCGCCTTCTACGGACCGAAAATCGACTTCCACGTGACGGATTCGATCGGGCGGAGCTGGCAGCTCGGCACCATTCAGCTGGACTACAACGCGCCGGAGCGCTTCGATCTGACGTATGTAGGCGAGGACAATTCGCCTCACCGCCCGGTCGTGATCCATCGTGCAGTCTGCGGCTCCTTCGAGCGCTTCATCGGGATCCTGATCGAGCACTACGCGGGCGCATTCCCGACCTGGCTCGCGCCGGAGCAGGTGCGGATTCTCCCGATTTCCGAGCCATGGAAGGAGAGCGCGATGGCCCTGTCGCTCGAACTCGAGAGCGCAGGGGTGCGCGTGACTCTAGAGGCACGCGAGACCCTGAACTACCGCATCCGTGAGGCCGAGACGTTCAAGGTCCCTTACATGGCGGTGGTGGGTGAGCGCGAGACAGCCGACGGTACAGTGGCCGTTCGCAAACGGGGCGCCGGCAAGAAGCAGGAGGTCATGCCGCGGGCTGACTTCGTGGCCAGGCTCGTCGAGGAGATTCGGACGAAGGCGCTGGACTGACCTCTAGGGAGCGCTGGACTCCGACTTCCAGAACGCGATCCCGCCTGCCTGGAACTGCACCTCTGCGGTCGCGACGATTCGTGTCGTAGCCAGGTCGATGACGTCGACCGTGCCGCGCGTGGCTCCTACGGCCTCATTCGACACGAACGCGTAGCGCCCGTCCGGCGAGACCACGACGCCATGGGTGACCGGCCGGCTTGTTTGGAGACGAAGCTGAGCGCCGGTCTTCAAATCGATGACCGCGAGGGCCTGCTCCCCCTTGAGCGTGACGAGCAACCTCGATCCGTCCGGAGTGATGTCCGCATTGTAGGGGCCCAATCCAGTCGCGAAGCGGCGCTTGATCCAGAGCGTCTCGCGCTCGATCTCGAGGACCTCTCCGCGGCCGTTGCACGTGACGTACAGCCAGCGGTCATCCGGCGACAACACGACCCACGACGGGCGACACGCCTCTGCTCCGTCGACCACCGACGAGGGCCCCTGTTCGGTGAGGCCTTCGTGCTCTGCGGTGAGGCTCATTCGACGCGTGACCGCCAGGCTCTGCGTTGAGATCTCGACGAGCTGATCGCTGAGCAGGCAGCCAGAGTAGTGGTTTGCGCCGTCGTGGCTGACACGGCTCCCATGCGGCCGAACACACGTCTCGATCCGTTCCACCTGCGCCATCAAGGGCGTGAACACCGCCGACACCATGCTGGGTACAGGGTCCCCATGCAGGTTGAAGTTCGACGCGAAGAGCGTCGAGCCGTCCGGGGTGAGGGCCATCGAGGACGGAAACAGTCCGGCGGTCATCGAGTCGACGACCTGGTTCGTTCCGGTCCGCATCTTGAGGATGCGGCCGTACGGCTGTCCGTGGGCAAGGGAGACGTACAAGTACTCGCCGTCTGGCGAGACGGAAACCCCGTGCGCGCCATCGATATCGGTAGGGTGGTAGCCCACCGGGATCGCAGTCTCCTCGACCGCTTGGTGCCCATCGAAGCGGACCACCGAGACCACGTCCGACGACTCGTTTGCGACATAGACCCAATACCTGGACGCGTCGTGCGCCTGGGCGCGAAGGCTTGGCGCTCCGACGAGCAGGGCGGTCGAGGCAAGGGCCGCCAAGAGGACGTTCATGCGCATGATCAGATGTTTCGGACCGCTGGGTCCCACGCCTGGGGGAGTCGAGATAGGAAAGCTACTCCCGACTGACCGAGGGGTCGAGGCTGCCCCGCCGTTGACCTCCCGAACCGCTCGCATGATCTTGCGTCTCCCGCTTCGGCGGGGTCATTACTGGAAGTGAGCCGCACTGACCGGCGGCTCCACCCTCAGGGCTCTCCGGAGTCGACGTGAGGGTCGCGATTCTCGGCGCCGGACTCACGTTCGGGTCGAGGTGTCATGCGGCCCGAGATTCGTCTCGGGCTTTTTGTGTATGGAACGGGGCAGGTGATCCCCGAACGTCGTCCACGAAGGAGGTAGCGAGGATCAACGACAAGCGAGTCCGCGTCAACGACCAGATCAGGATCAGCCCTGTGCGGCTCATCCAAGACGATGGCGAACAGATCGGCATCGTCTCCATCGACGAGGCTCGGGAACGAGCCACCGAGCGTGGGATGGATTTGGTAGAGGTTGCACCGGAGGCCCGGCCACCCGTGGTCAAGATGATGGACTACGGGAAGTTCAAGTACGAAGCGGCCAGGGCAGCCCGCGAAGCGCGGAAAAAGCAGCACACGATCAAAGTCAAGGAAGTGAAGTTCCGGCCGGGCATCGAGGAACACGACTACGAGTTCAAAGTCGGTCACGCCCGGCGCTTCCTCGACGAGGGGAACAAGGTGAAGCTGACGATGATGTTCAGGGGTCGTCAGATCACCCATCCCGAGATCGGACTGGAGGTTCTCGCTCGTGTGACGGAAGACCTTGTCGAGGTGGGCAAGGTCGAGTCACATCCGAACATGGAAGGGCGCGTGATGTCCATGGTCATGGCGCCATTGAAATAGGTAAAAGCCCCTTGGGCCGAGCCCAGGGAACGGAGAACGATAGATGCCCAAGATGAAGACACACCGGGGCGCTGCGAAGCGCGTGAAGGTGACCGGTACAGGCAAGCTGAAGCGGATGCGGGCCAACAAGAGCCACATCCTCACCAAGAAGTCGCGGAAGCGTAAGCGTCGTCTTCGTAAGCCGGACCTGGTTTCCGGCGGAGACGCCAAGCGCTTGCACCGCATTCTGCCCTACGGCTCTTGAGGAGGAAGACCGATGCCTCGTTCGACCTCCGCCCCAGCGCGGAATAAGCGTAAGAAGAAGATCTTCAGGGCCGCCAAGGGTTACTTCGGCGGCCGTAAGAACCTCTACCGGACCGCCAAGGACGCGGTAGAGAAGGGGTGGGAGCATGCGTACCGGGACCGCAAGAAGAAGAAGCGGAATTTCCGGCGGCTCTGGATCGCGCGCATCAACGCGGCGGTCCGCGAGCACGACCTCACCTATTCGCGATTCATAAACGGGCTGAAAGAAGCCGGCATCGAGCTCGACCGTAAGGCGCTCGCCGACCTGGCCGTTCGTAGCCCCGACGCATTCGCCGCCGTCGTCGATCGCGCCAAAGAGGGGTTGGCCGCCAAGGCCAGCTGAACCCTCTCCGACCCATGGACGGAGAGCCTCGCGGCGCGTCAGCGCGATGAGTGAGACCAGCCCCATCGATGCGCTGAGGGCCCTCGAAGCCGAGGCGCTCGAGGCCGTCGCTGAGGCCGCGGATGCGTCAGCACTCGAGGGTGCACGCATCGCCTACCTGGGGCGCAGTGAAGGGCGCATTTCCGCCATCCTGCGCGGCCTCGGGTCGATGCCGGCGGAGGAACGCCCGGCGGTAGGTCAGGAAGCCAACCGTGTGAAGAGCGTGGTCGGAGAAGCCCTGGAGGCCCGCGCCGCAGCGCTTCAAGGTGGGTCCGCCGCGTCGAGCGAAGACCTAACGCTTCCGGCCCGTGGGCCCTGGAAGGGTGGCCTCCACCCGATCACCCAAGCGATCGACGAGATCTGGGACATCTTTCGGGACCTCGGCTTCAGCCGAGCACGCGGCCCCGAAGCCGACAGCGTCTGGTACAACTTCGAGGCGCTGAACACGCCGCTCGACCACCCGGCGGCGGACGAGCAGGACACCCTGTACCTCACCGACTCGGTGCTCCTGCGGAGTCACACTTCACCCGTGCAGATCCGCACGATGGAGGCGTATGAGCCCCCGATCCGCATCGTGGCTCCTGGGTGGGTCTATCGCAGGGATACCTACGACGCGACGCACACGCCGGCCTTCATGCAGATCGAAGGGCTGGTCATCGACGAGGGTGTCACGTTCGTGGACTTCAAGGGCACCCTCGCCGAGTTCGCTCGGCGCTATTGGGGCCCCGACACGGAAGTGCGTTTCCGGCCCTCGTTCTTCCCGTTCACCGAGCCGAGCGCCGAGGTCGACGTCAAACGCGTGATCACGCGCCCGGATGGCACGCGCGAGGAGACCGACTGGCTCGAGATTATGGGTGCAGGGATGGTCGATCCGGCCGTGATCGCCAACGTGGGCTACGACCCTGAGCGCTACACGGGGTGGGCCTTCGGCATGGGTCCGGCCCGTATCGCCATGCTCAAGCACGGGGTGAGTGACCTGCGCACCTTCTTCGAGAACGACGTCCGCTTTTTGTCTCAGTTCTCCTCATGAAGGTCTCCGCCCGTTGGCTCAGGGACCTCGTCCCGGGACTCGTGGCTTCTCCCAAGGAGATCGCTGACCACCTGGCCCTCCGTGGTGCGCCGGTCGAGTCGATCGTGTCGCCCGGAGAGTCGCTCGCCGACATCGTGGTCGGGCGGGTCGTGACGGCAGAGCCGCATCCGAACGCCGATCGGCTGACGCTCTGCACCGTAGACGGCGGCGACGGGGTGGTCCAGGTCGTGTGCGGCGCCCCAAACGTCCAGGCTGGGGGGCTGTACCCCTTCGCGCCCGTAGGCGCGGTGCTTCCTGGGGACTTCGCCATCAAGAAGGCCAAGATCCGCGGGGAGGTATCGCAAGGAATGTTGTGCTCCTCCAAGGAGTTGGGTCTCGGCGTAGATCACTCCGGGATCATGGCGCTGGAGGGTGACCTGACCCCCGGGGAGTCGTTCGTGGCCGCGTTTGGACTCGACGACGCCACGCTCGACGTGGAGGTGACGGCGAACCGTGGCGACCTGCTCTCGCATGCCGGCGTAGCGCGCGAGCTGGCCGGTGAGGCCGCGGGATCGGTCGTCCTGCCCGACCTCCTCGGTGACCCGGGTGTCGCGCTCACTTACGAGGTCGATACGGCCCAAGTGCGCGTAGGGGACGTCTCGGTCGCGGTCGAAGACCCCGACCTCTGCCTGCGCTACCTGGGGGCGGTGCTTCGCGGCGTGCAGGTCGGTCCGTCTCCTGCTTGGCTGCAGGAGCGGCTCCGCGGTGCGGGGTCGAGGCCCATCAACAACGTGGTCGACGCCACCAACTATGTGATGTTGGAGCTCGGGCACCCGCTGCATGCGTTCGACCTCGGTAAGCTGTCGGGCTCGGCCATCGTGGTGCGACGCGCACGACTCGCTGAGACGAGCTTCACGACGTTGGACAACGCGGCCCGGAAGCTGTCGGGTGACATGCTCATGATCTGCGACGCGGAGCGTCCGGTCGCAGTCGCGGGCGTCATGGGCGGCCTCGACTCAGAAGTGGACGACGCCACCGTCGACGTCTTGCTCGAGTGCGCGCTGTTCGCCCCGAAGTCGATTCGGGCGACCAGGAAAGCGCTGGGGCTGTCCACCGATGCGTCCTACCGGTTCGAGCGCGGCGTGGACCCAGAAGGGGCGCGCCAAGCGATCGAGCGGTGCGTCGCGCTCATCCTGGCGACTGCGGGTGGGAGCGTGGACGGGCCGGTTCTGGACTGCGCACCCACCGACTTCGCCGCTGATGTGGTCGACCTGCGCTTGGCTCGCGTGGAGCAGGTATTGGGCGTCGCATTCGATACCGATCGCGTCCGAAGCCTCCTCACTCCCCTCGGGTTCGACATCGTGGGCGAGACGGGCGGGACGCTCCAAGTGCGCGTGCCGGGCTTCCGCAGCTACGACGTGACGCGGGAGGTCGACCTCATCGAGGAGATCGCGAGGACGCACGGATACGACGCCTTCCCGGCCGAGCTCCGCGCATTCCGTCCGGGCACGGTTCCGGATGACCCCATGTTCCGACTCGAGGACGAGCTCCGGAGGGCGCTCGCGGCACGCGGACTCTTCGAGTCCCATACGCCCGCGTTCGCTCCGGACGGAGAGGGTGACGTCGAAGTGAACAACCCGCTCTCGTCCACGGAGCGGTTCATGCGGCGCACGCTCCTGCCGTCGCTCCTGAGGCGCATCGAGCACAACTTCTCGCGTGGTAACCGGGACGTTCGCCTCTTCGAGATCGGCACGTCGTTTCGCCGTGCTGGGGCGGGCGAGGCGCCCGACGAAGAGACGCACCTCGCCGTCGTGCTCACCGGTCGGCGCAATCCGCCCCACTGGGCGTCCGAGGACGATCCGCTCACCGTCTGGGACCTGAAGTCCCTGTTGGAAGACGTCGTGGCGCGTATCTACGGGGACAGCGCTACGGCCGAGCCCGAAGGCGTGGACTCGGCGCTGCTCGACACCGGGACGTCGTTCTCCGTGAAGCATCAGGGGGACGTCGTCGGACATGCCGGCATGGTCGTGGCAGCCAAGGTGGACGCTCCCGTGTGGGCCGGACCGGTCTGGGCGCTCGAACTTGCGTTGCCCTCGACCGTCGTTCCTCATCCGCCAGTCACGTACCTGGCTTTGCCGACGTTCCCCGCTGTGGAGCGCGACCTCGCTTTACTCGTGCCGCAGGGCGTCACGTCCGAGCAGGTCGCCACGACGATCCGTGACGCAGGCGGGTCCCTGTTGGAGGCCGTTGAGCTCTTCGACGTCTATCGCGGCAAGGTCGGTACGGAGCTTGCTCTTTCGCTCGCGTTTCGCTTGCGTTTCCGCGCGGCGGAGCGGACCCTGAAGGACAAGGAAGTGGACAAGGCGGTGCAGGCCGTACTGCGGCGCCTCGAGGAGGAGCTCGTTGTCAAAGCCCGGGGATGACGAAGGAGCGCCTGAGAAGCAGGCCTTCGACGCGCTCGAACGTGCGGTTGCTGAAACGCTCGAGCGTCTGAAAGCCATGTCGGCGCGTGTTGCCGCGGCGGACGCGAAGAGTGCGGAGCTGGGAGAAGTCGTTCAGCGCTTCACGGGGGACGGAGACGAGGGAGGACGCATCCTTACGAGGCTAAAGCAACTCGAAGCCGAGAACGTCGACCTCAAGGGCCGCTTGGAGCAGGGACGTGAAGGCGTCGACCGGATGTTGGCCAGGATCCGCTTCTTGGAGAACCAGGAATGAGCGCCGACAAGAACTCAGTGACCGTCAGGATCGCGGGCGAAGAGCACACGATCCGCGCCAGCGCTGAGCCCAGCTACACCCGCAAGTGCGCCGAGCTTGTCGACGAGCGGATTCACCAGATCAGGCTGCAGGCTGGCCTCATCGAAGGGCACAAGGCGGCGATCCTCGCAGCCCTGTCGATCGCCGACGAGTGCTTCCAGGCCCGGCAGGAGCTGGCCAGTGTGCGCGGTGACCTCTCTGCACGTGCCCAAGAGCTCGCCAGCCGCCTCCAAGAGGCGGTCCCAGAGGGCCGCTCCTAGGCCTGCATCACGGCCTCCAGGGCTGCGCGTCAGCTTGCGTCCTGCTTCGGGCGCAACCTATTCTCACCTCGTTAGGACCCCTCCCGCTCGATAGCAGGACCTGAGCGGACGGGTATTTCGCTCACCTTCGGCCGCTGTAGGCCGATTTCGGAGTAGATACATGATCACCCCGCCTGTATTGCTGGCGGCGGCGGTGGCTCTCGTTCTTGGCGCTCTGGTCGGATTCGCAATATCACGATCCCGGGAAAGAGCCCGGCGGTTACTCGAGAGACAAGGCGCGCAGGACGAGGCCTCCCGCATCCTGGAGAGGGCGCGAGAGCATGCAGATAGCGCCCGTAAAGCCGGCGAGCTCGCTGGACGGGAAGAAGGCTTCCGTCTCCGCGAGACGTGGGAGAAGGAGGAGGACCGCCGGCGCGAGGAGATCGAGCGCGCCGAGCGGCGGGCGGAAGAACGTTCCGACTCGCTGGATCGCCGCTTCGACCTCCTGAACGTACGCGAAGGTGAACTCGAGCAACGCGGCGCTGCGCTCACGGAGCAGGAGCAGGCCGTCGTGGCTCAGGCCGCCCTGGTCGAGCAGGAGCTGTCGGGTGCCCGCGGCCGCCTGGAGAAGATCGCCGGTCTCAGCGTGCACGAGGCGAAGCAGGAGCTCATCGCCGATTTACACGATGCCGCACGCGCCGAGGCCGCCAACTCGTTGCGCGAGCTCAAGGATCAGGCGCAGCGTGAGGCGGAGGCAGAGGCCCGCAAGATCGTGGCGCTCTCGATTCAACGCATGGCCGCCGATCTGACCGCCGAGACGACCGTCTCCGTGGTCCAACTACCGTCCGAGGAAATGAAGGGACGCATCATCGGGCGCGAGGGAAGAAACATCCGTTCCTTCGAGCAGGCGACCGGGGTCGACGTCATCATCGATGACACGCCAGAAGCTGTGGTGCTGTCCGCCTTCGATCCGGTCCGTCGGGAAGTCGCGCGTATCGCCCTCCAGCGGCTCGTCGAAGACGGTCGCATTCATCCGGGACGAATCGAAGAAGTGGTGGAGAAGGCGGGGGGGGAGGTCGAGAAGGCCATGGTCACCGCCGCCGAGGAGGTCCTCTACGAGCTGGGCATTCACAACGTACACCCCGAAATCGTGAAGACCCTCGGTCGCCTCCGGTTCCGCACGTCGTACGGCCAGAATCAGCTTCTGCACGCGAAGGAAGTCGCTCTGTTGGCCGGGAACATGGCGGCCGAGATGGGGCTCGACATCCAGACGACCAAGCGCGCGGGTATCCTGCACGATGTGGGAAAAGGGATGACGCACGAGCACGAAGGGACGCACGTAGAGCTCGGCTATCGCCTCTGCAAGAAGCACAAGGAAGGAGAGGTCGTGCTGAATGCCATCCGGGCGCACCACGATGAAGAGCCGCACTTCTTCGCCGAGACTTTCCTGGTCAGCGCAGCCGACGCCATCAGCGGGTCACGTCCAGGCGCTAGGCGCGAGATGTTCGAGGGGTACGTGAAGCGTCTCGAGAAGCTCGAGGAGCTCGCCATGGATCACCCCGGGGTGGAGCGATGCTTCGCCATTCAGGCCGGACGTGAGTTGCGCGTTATGGTGGAGCCCGGAAAGGTCAGCGACGCCGACATGGCGCAGATCTCGGAGTCGGTTGCGCGTAAGATCGAGAGCGAGCTGCAGTACCCGGGCCAGATCAAGGTGGTCGTGGTGCGCGAGACGCGGACGGTGGACTTCGCGCGGTAGGTGGTGCCGCACCTGACCCGCCCTGGCGTGGCTGTCAGTTGCCCCCCAAAGTGCGGAGTCGCCGAGGTGAGTTCGGCGCCGTAGTCACCTTCACTCGAGCCCCGAGATCCGATGCTTGGACGCCCTCTCATTCCGTTGCTCGGCGCGCTCGGCGTGGGCCTCTGCGCCCCGCAGGTACTCGCTGCCCAGGACGACGCGGAGGACGCCGATGGACCGCGTTCCTACGACGAGGTCATCACGTCGGCGGCGGAGACGGATGCCGGCGTGTTCGTCGTGCACCGCATCGGGGAAGAGCTCTACTTCGAGATTCCGCGCGACGCGCTCGGCCGTGACATGCTGCTGGTGGCCGATCGCCGGGGGACGGTGCGCGGCGCAGGGTACGGCGGGCAAGAGATCTCCAACCGCATCGTGCGTTGGGAGCGGATGGGCGATCGCATCCTGTTTCGCATCGTGTCGTACGACATGCGCGCCGACCCGGCCTCACCCGTCGCCAGGGCGGTCGAGCTCTCCAACGTTCCGCCGATCGTGATGAGCTTCGACGTCGAGGCGTGGAACCCGCAGGACAGCAGCGCCGTCATCGAAGCGACACCGCTCTTCACCACCGACGTGCGAGAACTAAACGTACGACAGGCTGGAGTCCGGGTGCGCAGTTTCGACCCGGCCCGCTCGTTCGTCGAGCGAGCGCGCTCGTTTCCGCGCAACGTCGAGGTCAGCGCGCTCCACACCTTCGAAGTGGACTCAATCCCGGGCGCCCCCGGCACGGGCGGCTTCAACCGATCGTTGAATACGCTGACGATGGTCATGAACTACTCGATGGTCCTCCTGCCGGACGACCCGATGATGCCCCGTTTGTGCGACGACCGCGTGGGCTACTTCAACCTCTCGTTCGAGAACTTCGACGACGACCGCGTGCCGGGCGCGGAACGGTGCTACATCCAGCGATACCGTCTCGAGCAGCGAAATCCAGGCGCTGCTTTGTCGGATCCCGTCGAGCCGATCGTATGGTGGATCGACTCGGCGACGCCCGCCAAGTGGGTGCCCTGGCTCATTCAGGGCGTCGAGGCGTGGGAGCCCATCTTCCGGAGCGCCGGGTTTTCCAACGCCATCGAGGCGCGCCTGGCGCCTATCGATGACCCTGACTTCGACTTGGACGACTCGCGCAACTCGGTGATCCGTTGGCTGCCGTCCGTCATCGAGAACGCCTACGGCCCTCGTATCAGCGATCCGCGCAGCGGCGAGATCATGAACGCCAACATCGGCTTCTACCACAACATCACGAGTCTCATCGAGGCTTGGTATTGGACCCAGGCCGGCGCGGCGGATCCGCGGGCGGTGCATCTCCCGCTCCCCGACTCGCTCATGGGGGAGATGATGGCTTTCGTGGCGACGCACGAGGTCGGCCACAGCATCGGACTGCGCCACAACATGGTCGCGTCGGCGGCCTACCCGGTGGACTCACTGCGCAGTCGCTCGTTCACGTGTGGGCGCCGCAACACGAGCCCGTCGATCATGGACTACGCGCGGTACAACTACGTCGCGCAACCGGGTGATGGCGCGTGCCTGATGCAAGGCATGGGGGTCTATGACCATTTTGCCGTCGACTGGGGATACCGCCCGATTCCGAGCGCGACCACACCCGACGCCGAGCGGTCGGTCCTCGACTCACTGGCACGCCTCCAGGAGTCGAGGCCCGAGCTCCGGTGGATCGGCGACGGTGATGCGGTGGACCCACGCATCGTGACCGAGGCCCTGGGCGACGACCCGGTGCGGGCCACCCGCTACGGACTCGAGAACATCAAGCGCCTGTCGACGATGATTCTGCCGGCTGCGACGACGGACGGGCTCGCCAATTACGACCGTGCCCGAGAGCTCTACAACGACCTGGTGGCGCAGTGGGCGCGGGAAATGGGCCATGTGGCCGTCGTGGTAGGGGGGCAGTACCAAGTCACGAAGTACGCCGGCCAAAGCGGACCGGTATATACCCCCGTACCACGGGGCCGCCAGCAGGAGGCCGTGGGGTTTCTTCTCGAGAACGCGTTCACCACACCGACGTACTTCCTCGATACGGAACTGCTGCGCCGCATCGAGGCCACGGGGGCTGTAGATCGTGTGCGGCAGCGTCAGAGCGCGCTGCTGAACACCGTGCTCCAGGACCGCCGGCTCAACCGGCTCGCGGATCAGTCCGCGCTCGCTCCACCCGACGATCCGGCGTACACGATCGATGACCTGCTGAGCGATCTCTCAAGCGGAATCTTCAGCGAGGCCACTCAAGCCCGTCCCGTGACGAACGAATTTCGACGCAACATCCAGCGTTCGTTCGTCGAACAGATGGAGCGACTCATCTCCACTCCGCTCGAGCCGCAGGGAGGCAACCCACAGTCCAGGCCGCCGCCGCGGCCAGCGGACGCTCGCGCGTTGGCCCGTGCCACGCTGAGGTCGCTGGACTCGCAGCTGAGCGCAGCGATCCCGAACACCCAGGACCGGGTGACCATAGCCCATTTCGAGGACATGCTCGCAAGGATCGACGAGATCCTCAACCCGAGGTAAACCGGGCGGGAACGGGGGGCGGGAGCGCTCGGTCGGCGCCGCGCCACCCCGTGTTATCTTTTCGGCTCTCCTTTCGATGCAGCCCCGACCTACGACGGCATGAGCGCCCAGATCATTTCCGGCCGCGAGATCGCGGAACAGATTCGAGCAGAGCTGACGGAGCGGGTGACCGAGCTGCAGGGCGAGGGGATTCGCCCGGGTCTGGCGACCGTGCTCGTCGGTGAGGATCCGGCTTCGCAGATGTACGTCGGTATGAAGAACAAGGCCGCGGCGAAGATGGGCATCCACTCGCGCCAGATCACGCTGCCCTCCGATACGTCGGAAGACGAACTGCTGGGCGTGGTCGCGGGACTCAACGCCGACCCGGAGATTCACGGAATCCTCGTGCAGTTGCCCCTTCCGGATCAGATCGACGAAGGCAAGGTCATCGAGGCGATTCATCCCTCGAAGGACGTGGACGGCTTCCACCCGATGAGCGTGGGTAGGCTCGCCACGGACTCAGGTGACTTCTTCGCGCCGTGCACACCGGCCGGCGTGATCGAAATGCTCGTCAGGAGCGGCCACGACCCGTCGGGGAAGCACGTCGTGGTGGTGGGACGCTCCAACTTGGTCGGGAGGCCGCTGGCCTCGCTGCTCCTGCGGAAGGGCCGCGGAGGCAACGCTACGGTAACGGTGTGCCACTCGCGTACGACGAATCTCGCGGACGTGACGCGCACTGCGGATATCCTGGTCGTCGCCATGGGTCGTCCGGAGACGATCACGGCCGACATGGTCAGGCCCGGCACCGTAGTGATCGACGTGGGCACGAACCGCGTCGATGACGAGACGTCGGACAAGGGGTACCGCGTGTGTGGTGATGTGCTGTTCGACGAGGTGAAGGACGTCGCGGCCGCCATTTCGCCTGTGCCGGGCGGCGTGGGGCCCATGACAATCACCATGCTCCTATCGAACACCGTGAAGTCGGCAGTGGCCAGCGCGGCGAACACCACGGGCTGAGCGTTGGACGACGACCTCAGCCTGGACCTCTTCGGGGATGCGGAACCGGAGCCGGGCGCCTCCGGTCCCCAGCCCGAGCCGATGCCGGAGCCCCCGGGCCCGAAGGTCTGGTCCGTCTCGCAGGTGAACCGGGCCGTGCGAGGCCTCTTGGACGACAGCGTCGACCCACTTTGGATCGGGGGGGAGGTGGGCGGTTGGACCCGCTCCAGGGCCGGGCATCGCTACTTCACCCTGAAGGACGAACGCGCTCAGCTCCGTTGCGTCATGTTCGCCCGGGAAGCGGAGCGACTCCCCACGGATCCGGACGAAGGGACCAAGGTCCGGGTCTTCGGGGCGCTTACCCTGTACGAGGCCCGCGGGGAATACCAGCTCGTCGTCCGTCAGCTGGAGGCCGAGGGAGCCGAAGGGCTGTGGCGCTTGGCCTTCGAGAAGCTACGTGGAAAGCTGGAGGCCGAGGGCCTACTGGATCCGCTGCGTAAGCGCCCCCTGCCCACGCATCCCTCCTGCGTCGGGGTCGTAACCTCACTCGAAGGCGCAGCGCTCACCGACATCGTGTCGGTCCTGGCGCGGCGGGCGCCCTGGACGCGCGTGGTCGTTCGCGGCACGAGGGTGCAGGGCGAGGGAGCTGCGGTCGAGATCGCTTCGGCGCTGCGTGATCTCTCGGACAGCGGTCTCGCGGATGTAATCATCGTGGGAAGGGGTGGCGGCTCCGTGGAGGACCTGTGGGCGTTCAACGAGGAACCGGTGGCCCGCGCCATCGTCGCGTCATCGGCTACCGGCGTCA
>Ga0224512_10000802_pt1 | contig 32173 bp, 26 predicted proteins | sample SF_May12_sed_USG_4_FD_169103 | JGI IMG/M metagenome (GOLD analysis project Ga0224512, IMG submission 169103) | Sediment microbial communities from San Francisco Bay, California, United States - SF_May12_sed_USGS_13 | ecosystem: Environmental > Aquatic > Marine > Sediment | place: USA... | reverse complement strand
CGGCTGGTTGAGGACCCTGATCTCCGGCAGCATGAAGCCATTCATCTTGTTTCCCTCACCAGGCTTTTCATCGCAGATGGCTGCCCGGATGGCCCGGGCACCGGGTGCCAGCATCTGGATGCCCAGCTCCAGTCCATGCTGACGAGTGGACTTCATCCAGCGGATTACGCCCAGCTGCCAGCTGTTCCCACCCTTGTTTACGTCGGTATTGATGGCAACCAGTTCGCCGACCTGGGCGCCTGAGGCCTTGTCTGTTTTCCGCCGCAGGTTGTAGCCACCGGCGCTCATGTCCTGCACCTTCCAGAGCTCTATGGATCGCTTCTCGGGTGTCCTGATGGACGAGCCCGGGAAGGCCTTTGCGCGTGCATCATCCGCCGCCTGCCCGTTGCCACCGGCATTGGGGCCGGTGAGCCAGTCAATGTTGACCACGGTGCTTTGTTCGAATGTCGGGTCGCGCAGGTATTCACTGTCCCGGATCGGGTGATCTTCGCTGTCCCCGGCTGTTTCAGCCGAATTTGCCGGTTTGGCTATCACCGCGTGAATATTGTCCAGCCCCATCAACAGCTGAACCTCTTCATCGCGGCGGTGACGGGTGAAGCGGCGCTCGGGCATCACGCCCCAGGACATCAGCAGGCGTTGCAGCGTCTTCTCTTCGGGCAGGCCGATATGCTGGCGCGAAGAGCGGTACTCCGACAGGGTCGCGTTGACCGGCCCCGCCATGTCACGGGTGCTGAGAAACCTGCGGTACGAGTCGGCCCCGCCAGCCTGCCGCAATGCCTTGTAGGCAGGCGGTTCATCGCTATCCAGCTGGCAACTGAAGTAATCGCCGGCGTCTCCGGTGCCGCTGTCCAGCAGCTTGCTGTACGGTGCCCAACGGGTGAGCAGATCATGCACCTGGCGGATCTCGCTCTGGCGCAGTCGGTAGGGACTGGCGAGGCACAACAGCAGGATTTGCTTATAGCTATCCTCGATTGAAGTTGTTGCCTCATGCTGTGTCGCTATGCCGGCGATCGCCTGTGTTGCCAGACCGTGTTTATCAGCAAGGGCATAGAGTGCATTCAGATTGCCCCAGGTGCCTGCTGGGTGCTGGGTGTATGTCTGGTAATTACTGATCAGGATCTCGCTGTAATATTGGATGGCGCGATGGATTGCCGTGGCCATTTGGGGGCCCGCATCCGTTTTCCGGTCAAGCAGGGCAGCAAGGATCTTGTACCCGGTGGCCATGCGCAGACACAGATCAATGGCCTTTTCTGCATGGGCCAGGGCGCTGCCTTCCAGCGGGATAGGCCTGCCCAGGAATTTCTTTTTGAGCGAGTCGTTGGCATGGGCGACCGGTCTGGTAAACAGTTCCAGTGTCTCGAAGCGTTCCGCGTCCGGCAGGATATAGCCGTTTAATTCATCGAGCGCTCCCCCGAGCAGGGTGACGGTCTTGTCGATATTGATGAGCGGCAGGTCTTCAATCCATTGGCTGACGGTCCTGGCATCGGTCTTGAAGGTGCCATCGCCGGGCTTCCTGAGTTCGGGGATCTGCAGTTCCATGGGGACTTTGGCTTAATTCCTTGCGAGCGTAGTCATTCTTCGTCTGGTGCTGCGTAATATACACAATATCACCGTCCATGGAGGAATCCCTGCGGTCTGTCGCGGTGGGCTCCAGCGGCGGCGGGTGTCTGTACCCGGGGCGGGCGGTCCCCGGCTACGGCCAGAGGGGATATTTCCCCGGGAAATCGGGGAGTTCCCTGACCAGTCGCGGTACCAGGTAGCCGGGCAGGGCGGCATGCATGCTGTCCATCAGTGAGTGTGCAGCACTATCGCTGACTTCGAAATGTGCAGCCCCCTGCACCCTGTCCAGCTGGTGCAGGTAATAGGGCAGCACACCGGCGGCCAGCAGGGTCTCGCTCAGGCGGATCAGGGTGTCCGCGGCATCATTGATCCCCTTCAACAGGACCGACTGGTTCAGCAGCAGTGCGCCCGCCTGCCCCAGTTTGCCCAGTGCTCCTGCCACGGATGCATCTATCTCGTTCGGATGGTTGCAGTGAATCACCATCACCACACGTTGCGGCTGCTCACCGAGCCAGGCGAGCAGCCGATCATCGATACGCTCCGGGAGGACCACGGGCAGTCGGGTGTGCAGCCGCAGGGTCTGCAAATGGGTGATCTCCGCCAGTTCCCGTGTCAATGCCGCGAGGCGTGAATCGGGCAGCGTCAGCGGATCGCCACCGCTCAGGATCAGCTCGCGGATTTCGGTGTGAGCGGCCAGGTACTCAACTGCCAGGGCCAGGTTGCCTGACAGGGGGTTCGCCGAGGCGTAGGGGTAATGCCGTCGGAAACAATAGCGGCAATGGATGGCGCAGGCGCCGGTCAGGGTGAGCAGGGCGCGGCCCCGGTATTTATGCAGCAGGCCGGGTACGGGCATGGCATCCGCCTCGCGCAGCGGGTCGGGCAGGAAATCCGTGTGCAGGCGATCTTCTTCCGCTAGTGGCAGAACCTGGCGCAACAGCGGGTCGTGAATATTCCCCGCTTCCATGCGTGCCACAAAGCCGCGAGGTACCCGCAGCGGGAAATCGCGATTGAAGCGGCGGATGTCGGGGTCCGCGGCATCGATGTGCAGCAGCGCCAGCAGTTCATCCACCGAGCCAACCGCCTGCATCAGCGCCGTATGCCAGGCAGGCGTGTGTCGTGATTTTTCAATTCGGGGTATCATAGCCACCGTTTTTATCCCCTGTTCGGCCTTTACTCAGTCAGAAAGGACAGTCATGGCAACGTATAGTACCAATGAATTTCGCGGTGGCCTGAAAATCATGCTCGACGGCGACCCGTGCTCGATTATTGAAAACGAGTTTGTAAAGCCCGGCAAGGGGCAGGCATTCAACCGCGTCAGGATCCGCAACCTGAAAACCGGGCGGGTCATCGAGCGCACCTTCAAGTCCGGCGAGTCCGTCGAGGGCGCGGATGTGCTGGATGTCGAATTGCAGTATCTCTACAGTGACGGCGAGTTCTGGCACTTCATGGACCAGAGCAGCTATGAACAGCATGCCGCGGATGCGACCGCTGTCGGTGATGCCGCAAAATGGCTGAAGGAACAGGACGTCTGCGAGGTCACCCTGTGGAACGGGTCGCCGCTGGCGGTTACGCCGCCCAATTTCGTGATGCTCAAGGTGACCGACACCGACCCGGGGGTGCGCGGGGATACCTCCGGTGGTGGCGGCAAGCCGGCCACCCTGGAAACCGGGGCGGTCGTGCGCGTGCCCCTTTTTATCGACATCGGCGAGACGCTCAAGATCGATACCCGCACCGGAGAGTACGTCGCTCGCGCCAAGGAATAGAGGCGATCAAACTCTGAATCACGGGGCCGGGAACGTGCAGGCAGGGATGGAGAGTCTCAGGCTGCGGGCGCGGGTGCTGGCCCGGGTGCGTGACTATTTCGCCCGGGCCGGCGTGCTCGAGGTCGATACCCCGGTGCTGTCATCTGCCGGCGCCACCGATCCCGCCCTGCACAGTTTCCGGACCCGCTACCACGGGCCGGGCCCGCTCCATGGTTCCAGCCTGTATTTGCAGACCTCGCCGGAATTTCCGATGAAGCGCCTGCTGGCCGCAGGCAGCGGGTCGATTTACCAGGTCTGCAAGGTATTTCGTGACGGCGAGTCCGGGCGCCGGCACAACCCGGAATTCACGCTGCTGGAATGGTATCGCGCGGGTTTTGACCATTTCGACCTGATGGATGATGTCGAGTCGCTGCTGCGCAGCGTCCTCGAGGGTCTGGTTCCGCTGGATTCGGTCGATCACTGGAGCTACCGGGAGCTGTTTACCGAGGCCGCCGGAGTTGATCCGTTTACTGCGTCTGCGGATGAATTGCGCGCCTGCCTGCAGTCACATGCCATCGATCCCCCCGTCGGACTGTCGCCCGACGACCACGATGGCTGGCTCGACCTGCTGATGACCCACATTATCGAGCCACGGCTGGGGCCGGGGCTGGTGTTCATCCGTGATTACCCCGCCAGCCAGGCGTCACTGGCACGGCTGCGTCCAGGCACGCCGCCGGTTGCTGCACGCTTCGAGGCCTACCTCAACGGTGTCGAGCTGGCCAACGGTTACCACGAACTTGCCGATGCGGCTGAACAAGGACGGCGTTTCGAGCAGGACAATGCCACGCGTGTCGCGCAGGGCCTGGATCCGGTGCTTGTTGATACGCGCCTGCTGGCCGCCCTGGCGTCGGGGCTGCCGAACTGCGCGGGTGTGGCGCTGGGTATCGATCGCCTGCTGATGGTTGCGGCCGGGTCCGATGCACTGGGTGATGTTATCGCCTTCCCCCTGGACGATGCCTGATTCACCGGCTTGTCAGCGGGACGGCTATCACGGAGACTTGGCGGATGCCTGAACTGAACGAATCCGGAACCGGGGCAGCCGCCCGGGTCGCACTGGAGAATGATCAGACCCTGGCATGCAGCGGCGCCTGGACGGTGCGCGGGATTGCTGCACTGCCAAGGCGCATCGGCGCGGCCCACGTTCCGGGGGCCGCGGCTGTTGCCATCGATGGCCGGGCCATCACCACGATGGATACCGCGGGCGCCTGGCGGGTCAACCGGCTGCACCAGCGGCTTGAGGCGGCCGGCAAGCAGGTCCGCCTGCAGGCCTTCAGGAAGGAGCACGCGGCACTGATCGAGCTGGTTGCCGACACCCGTCGCGAAATCCCGGCCGTTAGCCCGCGTCGCAAGCTGGAGGCCTTCTATACGCGCGGAGTCGGTATCTTCGATGACATGGTCAGCTTCCTGGCGTTTACCGGCGAGACGGTCGTCTCCTTTTTCCGGATGATCTGGAGCCCGCGACGCATCCGCTGGAAGGTGATTATCAACGAGATGTTCGAGGCCGGTTACAAGGCCATGCCCATTGTCGGCCTGCTGTCTTTCCTCATGGGGGTTGTCATCGCCTACCAGGGCGCGGTGCAGTTGCAGTTGTACGGCGCAAGTATCTACGTTGCCGACCTGCTGGGGTATTCGATGTTGCGCGAGCTGGGGCCGCTGCTGACAGCGATCCTGGTTTCTGGGCGCACCGGTTCGGCCTATACGGCGCAGATCGGCACCATGCAGGTGACGGAGGAGGTGTCTGCACTGCGCACCATCGGTATCCCGCCGATGTACATCCTGGTACTGCCCAAGGTGATTGCGCTGATTATCGTGCTGCCACTGCTGTCGGTGTTCGCCGATATAATGGCGATCATCGGCGGCATGGTCATGGCAAACCTGCAGCTGGGTATCGGCTTTAACGCCTTTCTGAACCGAATCGGCGAGGCAATCGATCTTACGACCTTCATGATCGGCATCGGCAAGGCGCCGGTATTCGCCGCCATTATCGCCATCGTCGGCTGCTACCAGGGTTTCAAGGTACGGGGCAGCGCCGAGAGTGTCGGCCGGCACACGACCATCAGCGTGGTGCAGGCCATCTTCCTGGTGATTGTTACTGACGCGCTGTTTTCCATCCTGTTCAGCATGCTGGGTATCTGAGATGGGTACTGCCAAGACAGTGGAGGCCGGCCAGGCTGCAGGACAGTCGGAGCGGGATGTGGTTCTGCGGCTGCGCGGGGTCGGCACGGTCTACGGAAGCAAGGTCATCCACGAGAATATCGACCTGGACGTGTACCGCGGCGAGGTGCTCGCCCTGGTCGGCGGCAGTGGCAGCGGCAAGAGTACCCTGCTGCGCGAGATGATCATGCTGCAGCTGCCGAGTAGCGGTTCAATCAGCCTGTTTGGAACCGAGCTGGTCGGTATCAGAGACGCGGAGGCCCAGAGCCTGCGGCAACGTTTCGGGGTGTTGTTCCAGCAGGGTGCGCTGTTCAGCGGCCTGACGGTGCTGGAAAATGTTGGTGTACCATTGCAGGAGCATACCCGGCTCGATGAGGACACGATCAGGGAGTTGGCCATGATGAAGATCGTCCAGGCCGGCCTGGGACCGGAGGCCGCACAGCTGTACCCCAGCGAGTTGAGCGGCGGCATGATCAAGCGCGCTGCCCTGGCGCGGGCAATGGCGCTGGACCCGGAGGTGTTGTTTCTCGACGAGCCGACATCGGGTCTGGATCCGGTCAGCGCCGGGGCCTTCGACGAACTGGTGCTGCGACTCAAGGACCTGATGGGGCTGACTGTGCTGATGGTCACCCATGATCTCGATTCACTCTGGGGCGCGGCTGACCGGGTCGCGGTGCTGGGTGACAGGACCCTGCAGGGGATTGATACCATGGAGGCGCTGTCGCGGTCGACGCAGCCGCGCATTCGGGAGTATTTCGAGGGGCCGCGCGCCCGCAACGCGCAGGAACGCACATGGAAAGAAAAATAAACTACGCCATTGTCGGCCTGTTCGTGCTGCTGCTGGGCGGTGCCTGGCTGGGTATCAGCCTGTGGCTGACGCTGGGCGATTTCCGTACCGAGTACACGACCTACCGGGTGTTCATGAAGGAATCGGTCTCCGGCCTGTATGTCGATGCCCCGGTCAAATACCGCGGCGTGGAAATCGGCAAGGTTCGCCAAATCGAGCTGAATCCGGCAAACCCCGAGGAGGTCCGGCTGACCCTGGATATCCAGTCCAGCGTTCCGATCAAGGTCGACACCATCGCCGTGTTGACAGTGCAGGGGCTGACCGGGATCGCCTTCGTGGACCTGACGGGTGGCAGCCAGTCGGCCGCCATGTTGCAGGTGGAGGAAGGCGCGGAATACCCGGTGATCCCGTCGGGGCCGTCCTTTTTCGCGCGCCTGGACACCTTCGGGATGGAGCTGCTCGCCAATCTGAACACGCTGGCCAACCGGCTGGGCGAGCTGCTGGATGAGGAAGGGCGCCGGAAGATCCGCGACATCCTCGAGAACAGCCGGCAGGTCAGTGCCGTCTTTGCACGCCAGAACATGGAGCTTGAACAGACAATACAGAACGCATCGAAACTGTTTGCCGACGGGGCGGAGGCGGCTGCGCAATTTCAGCCCTTGCTGGCCCAGGTAGAAACCACGGCCGGCGCCTTCGAGGAAATGGCGAACCAGATTGCGGAGGCCAGCGCCAGCATCAACCGCTTTGTACAAGGCAGTGAGACCGGCATGCAGCAATTCACGCAACAGACCTTGCCGGAGGTAGGGGAGCTCGTGAGCGAGCTGCGACGACTGGCGGATACCATGCAGGACATCGGGGAGAAACTGGAAGACGATCCCAGTCTCCTCATTTACGGACGTGAACAGGTCATTCCGGGACCGGGGGAATAAGCCATGACGACTGTCAGTACACTGCCTGGCCTCGTGTTGTTGCCGCTGATGCTGTTGGCGGGTTGTTCGGTGCTGCCCGGTCCGCCTCCGCAGGCCGCCGAGCAGTACACGCTGGAATACACGGCAGACCCGCAGATTGCTGCCGCCCCGGGCAGCGGTGCGACGGTACTGATCGTGTCCGCGCCGCGCGCGCATGGCGGCTATGACAGTGCCCGTATCGCTTATATGGAGAAGGCCTATGGACTGCGTTACTACACGCGCAGCCGCTGGGCCGCCACCCCGGCGCGCATGCTCGCGCCCCTGCTGGCCGATGCCATCCAGGAGACCGGCCGCTTCCAGGCCCTGCACCGGCCGCCCGGCTCGGTAGCGGCCGACCTGCGGCTGGACACTGAACTGATCCGCTTCCACCAGGACTTCACGGTGCAGCCCAGTGCCATGAGGGTCACGCTGCGGGCCCAGCTGGTCGACCTGCAGGCCGGCCGGGTGCTGGCCACGCGCCTGTTCGATGCCAGGCAAGTCGCGGCGACAGAGGATGCCTACGGGGGGGTTGTGGCGGCCAACCATGCAATACAGCAACTGCTGCAGGAACTGGCGCAGTTCTGCGTGGATCACCAGCCCTGATTCCAAGGCCCTTATGCTGTCCAGTGTCCGCGTGGTCTTGTTGAATACCAGTCACCCCGGGAATATCGGGGCCGCGGCGCGTGCCATGAAGACCATGGGCATCGAGGACCTGCGGCTGGTCAATCCGAAACAGTTTCCGCATGCCGAGGCGACGGCACGGGCCTCCGGTGCCGATGATGTGCTCGCGCGTGCGGGTGTGTATACGCAGCTCGACGAGGCCCTGGAGGCCTGTCGCCTTGTGATTGGCGCCAGTGCGCGGCCACGCAGCATTCCCTGTCCGATCATCGATCCCGGGGCGTGCGCACAGCAGCTGTGGACAGAGAGTGAGCGCGGCCCGGTGGCGGTTTTGTTCGGTTGCGAGCAGTCGGGTCTCAGCAACGCGGAGATGGATCGCTGCCATGCCCTGGTCCGGATCCCGGCCAGCGACGCGTACAGTTCCCTGAATCTGGCCGCGGCCGTGCAGGTGATTTGCTATGAACTGTTTGCCGCGCATGTTACAAGGGAGGTCCCGGAGGAGGCTGCCGGGGTACACCACAGCCCGGTGGGGGCGGATGAAATGGAGCGTTTCTATGAGCACCTGGAGCGGACCCTGGTGCAGCTGGAGTTTCTCGACCCGGCCAATCCGCGCCAGTTGATGCGGCGCCTGCGGCGCCTGTTCAATCGCGCACGCCCCGACGGGAACGAGATGAATATCCTGCGGGGGATCCTCACGGCCGCCCAGGCGGCACGCAAATAACTCATAAATCGAAATGTAGGAAAATAGCGTTACTGATTGTAATATATAAAAATGTTTGAAAGGATAAAAGAAGATGTGCAGTGCGCCTTCGAGCGCGACCCGGCGGCCCGTACCACCTTTGAGGTGCTGACCACCTATCCGGGCATCCACGCGATCCTGATGCACCGGCTGAGTCACTGGCTCTCGAATCAGGGCCTGAAATGGCTGGCGCGGGTGCTCTCCAATGTCGCACGTCTGTTCACAGGAATCGAGATCCACCCGGGCGCCACCATTGGCCGGCGTTTTTTCATCGACCATGGCATGGGTGTGGTGATCGGCGAGACCACCGAGATCGGTGACGACTGCACCCTCTACCACGGTGTCACCCTGGGTGGGACCAGCTGGGACAAGGGCAAGCGCCACCCCACACTGGGCAATGACGTGGTCATCGGCGCGGGCGCCAAGGTGCTGGGCCCGATCTACATCGGCAAGGGTGTGCGCATCGGTTCCAATGCCGTCGTGATCAAGGATGTGCCCGAGGGCATGACGGTGGTGGGTGTGCCGGGCCGGCTGGTGTCCGGTGTTTCCAAACCTGACAAGAAGCGCCAGGAGATTGCCAGAAAGATGGGCTTCGATGCCTATGGTTCAACCCGCGATATGCCGGACCCCGTCGCGACTGCGATCAACGGTATTCTCGATCACATTCACGCCATGGATGAGCGTCTCGAGGATATGTGCCGGGGTATGAAATCACTGGGTGCCGAGGTGGGTGATATCGATCTGCCCGACCTGGGGCCGTGCGAATTACACCATGTGGAGAATAAGGAAATAAAGGACAGCGGGGTCGTTGAGCACCCGGATACAGAGACCGATCCGCAATCCGATTCTTGACTGGTCTGCTTGCATGTGCCACTTTTACAGGCACAGCCCATGATGCAGCTCCCCCCAATTGAAACTCACCAGTAAAGGACGCTACGCCGTCACAGCGATGCTGGACCTGGCCTTTCACGACAAGTCTGGCCCGGTCACCCTGTCGCATATCTCGCAGCGCCAGGATATCTCGCTGTCCTACCTCGAGCAGCTGTTCACCCGTCTGCGCAAGCACAAGCTGGTGACCAGCACCCGGGGCCCGGGCGGGGGTTATTCCTTGAGCCGCACGGCTGACGATATCGCAGTCTCCGAAATCATTGCAGCGGTCGATGAAACCATGGACACCACGCGTTGCAGTGGCGCCAACAACTGCCACGAGGGCCGCCGTTGTCTGACGCATGATTTATGGGATGACCTCAGCCACCAGATCTACCAGTTTCTGAATGAAATCACGCTGGGTAAACTGGTGGAGGAGAACGGTATCCGGGAGGTTGCCGAGCGCCAGGACGACCGGGTACGCGACACTGACAGGCAGGCAGTCACTGCCCATTCCATCAAGACCTCTCTCGGAAACCTCTGATTCCGGCTACGCTGCTGCACTTGCCCGGGCAGGTGTGACGCGAATAAAACGGCGATTTAGGCCGTTTCGAGTCATTTCTGCGATCGATCTCACACCCTGTTGTGGCGTACGTCACGGATGTTTCCGGCGTGATGCCGATACTATAAGCAACGACATGACGTGAGATGGAGAAGGTTATGTACAAATTATTCCTGATGTTGACGGCAATTCTTTTACTTGGTGATCCGACGCTGAGTTTTCTCGCCGAGTTCGGTGATGTGAGAGAGGCGGTCATGGTGGCCATTCTTGCACTGGTGGCAACACCCTGGGTCGTATCACAGCTGGAAAACTAGTTTCACCGTGTGACGGCCCCGACACCGTCGCTTGTGTGTACCCGCAGACCGGTCCTCGCCACCATGGCAGGGCCGGTTTTTTTAGCCGGTCTCCGTGCGCCAGACCAGCAGGTGGTTGTTGACCGGCATTTCGTAATCGCATAGCAGGGCCATGCCGTTCTTACCGGCCAGCCGGTCCAGATCCTCGAAGTCGCGCAGGCCACTGGCCGGGTCACGTTGCCTCAGCCATTCGTCGAAGCGGGCATTGCTGTCACTGGTATAGCGCCGGTGATAGTTGAACGGGCCATACAGGCAGAACACGCCGCCCGGCTTCAGGATGCATCCAATACCCGTGAACATATCCTGTACCGCGGGCCAGTCCATGATATGGGTGGTATTGGCGCTGAAGACGGCATCGTAGTTATCCCGTGGCCAGTGACCGGAACGGACATCCAGGGTGAGCGGGGTGCGCAGGTTGTCCAGTGGCGACTCCGCGCACCAGGCATTGATGCTGGCATGGCTGGCAGGGAGGTCGCTGGGCTGCCAGCTGATATGGGGCAGCTGGCTGGCGAAGAACACCGCATGCTGGCCAGTGCCGCTGCCGATTTCCAGCACACTGTGGCAGCCGGCAAATTCCTTTTCCAGGACCGCCAGGATCGGCTGCTTGTTTTCCTCGCAGGCTTCCGAAAACTGTTTCATGGGATACATCTTATCAGCGTTACTGTCGCACGCATAAGCACCGGCTGTGCTGTCAAGAGAGTCGACCTCATGCGGTTGTTCGTGCAGGATGCCTGCCTGGACAAGCTGAAATGCCGATGTATCGGGCAGCGACGGCAGCGTTGGCCGGTGCCGGGTACTGAATACCAGATACCAGGGGAGGCCCGATTAACTCATCTCTCGGCATTCCGGCGAAGGCCGGAATCCAGTCACTGTCTGATCAGAAACGACTGGATTCCGGGTCTTCTCTGCGCTACGCACGGAATGACGGCATGAGCTGACTTTTTCTAGTTGACCGTAATCTTCCGGGGCTCGGGCCTGGCCTGCTTCGGGATCACGATTTCCAGCACCCCGTCGCGGCTGCTGGCACTGATATTTGCCGTGTCGGCGGTCTCCGGCAGGGTGAACTGCCGCAGGAATTCACCGAGGCTGCGTTCCCGGCGCCGGTAGTTGTCCTTGACTTCTTCTGACACGGTCGTGCGCTGGCCCTTGAGGCTCAGGACGCCGTCATCCACGGTGATTTCCACGTCCTTGCGATCGATCCCGGGCAGGTCCGCCATCAGCACATAGCGGTCTTCGTCTTCCCGGATGTCGACAGCCGGCATCCATTCGGTCCGGGCCGTTGCAGCAGTGCGTCGCGCATTGGCCAGCCGGCGGCTGCCCTCGTTGTTGAACAGGTCAAACAGGTTGTAGGGTTCGTAGCGTGTTAGCAACATGTCATTGCCTCCTTGAGAAAACGTTAAATAACTGACATGTCTACTAGATAGGGGCGGTCAGCAATTTTTCAAGGGGCAAGCGGGCGTTTGCCGACGGTCCGTGCCGGGTCCGCTAGAGGCGCTGTTTCAGGATGTCCCGGATCTCCGCATCGGTCAGGACGACGGGATTGGTGCGCATGCTGCTGCCCCGGCTGTTGGCAATGATCCGCTCGAAGTCGTCCGGGGTGACACCGCAGGGTCCCAGCCGGGGCATGTCCATGCGCACGGTCCACTCCTCCAGCAGGGCCACCAGGGCATCCTGGGCCACGGTCCCGGAAGAGAAGGTCTGATGGCAGAGCAGTTCGCCGAGTACGGTATAGCGGATCAGTGCCGGGTTATCCGGTTCGCGTGCGCGCATGGCCGCGATGTTCACCCGCGTGGCTGCGGCTACCAGGGTGCCGCAGACCACACCGTGCGGTATCGGAAAGAAGGCGCCCAGCGGGGAGGCCAGTCCGTGTACCGAGCCCAGCCCGGTCTGGGCCAGCGTGATCCCGGAGACCAGTGCGGCATAGGCCATGCCCTCGCGCGCGCCAGTGGCGCCGGCCGGGTCATCGTAAAGTGGCAGCAGGCTGTCCCGTGCCGCGGTGAGGCCATCCAGGGCCAGCGCGTCGGTGACGCGGTTGGCACCGGTCGAGACATAGGACTCGATCAGCTGGGTCAGGGCATCCATGCCGTTGGCGGCGATCTGCGCCGGCGGGCAGGTGGCCAGCAGGTCGGGGTCGACCACGGCGTAGGCGGGTACCAGCTGTTCGTCGCGGAAGGATTTCTTGAAGCCGTTTTCGCCCTGCGTGCTGAGTACCGCATTCCTGGTGGCCTCGCTGCCGGTGCCCGCGGTGGTGGGGACCGCGATAAACGGGACGGCAGGCCCCTGGTAGGGCTTCTCGGGACCGACGCCCTCGAGGTAGTCCATGACCGTGTCTCCGACCTTCAGCAGGCCGGCAATCGCCTTGGCGGCATCCAGTACGCTGCCACCGCCGATGCCGAGCACGACATCGATGCCGTGCCCCCTGAATTGTTTCACTGCCGCATCGATCAGCTGTGGGGAGGGTTCCCCGTTAACGCGGGTGTGTTCGTGGGTGATGCCGGCCTGCTGCAGGTCCTCGCGGATGCGCTCCCAGGCCGGCGATGCCTGCAGGGAACTGGCGCCGGTGACCAGCAGGACGTGCCTGCCGTATATCGATACCAGGGCCGGCAGCCTGTCGATGCAGCCGGAGCCGAACTCGATGCGCGGGAACCGCGCCAGGGTGAAGCGCGAGATCATTCAGGCTTCCGGTAGCAGACCGTAATAGGGGATGCCCTGGCGGGGTTCCGCCATCCAGTCCGCGACGGTCTCGCGCCAGGCGAGGTAGTGCGCCGTCAGCTTGTGGGCCGCGGCGTCTTCCGCCGTGGCATAGGCCTCGTAGAGCACAAAGCGAGCGGGATCATCACTCGACTGCAGGACATCGAAGCGCCGGTTGCCGGGTTCCCTCACCGAGGCCTCGTGATTGGCCTGCGAGGCCCGTAAAAAGTCATCCACGTGCCCGGGCTTGACGTGGACATGCACCAGGGTGACATGCATGGGGTGACCTCCTGCTAAGTGTTGCCATCCTGCCGGCAGGGCAGGGTCTGCCGTGAATGGTAACAAGCGGCGTGTGTTTAATCCTATGCTTGACTTCCGGTTGGCGCCAACTAGGCTTAGTGCTACTCATGGCCAAGACGCGAAAACGCTGGAGGGCAGCCATGCTACATCGTATAGAAACCACCGACCCGATCACCGGTCGTGATATCAAGGACCTCACCGGCAAGCCCTATGTTGTCGAGGAGAGTGCCAACGAAGACCTGGTGATCTACTTCGAGTCCGAGGAAAGCAAGCGCCGCTATCTCGATATACCGGTCGAGCATCCCATCGATCATCACGTCAACCTGGATAATCCGACGGACATCATGATCGACGAAGGCTGAACTCCATCCGTTCAGCAAAAAAAGGCCGCCATAAAGGCGGCCTAATGTCATTGCAAAGTGACGTTGCTACTGGTTGTTATTAGCCAGTGTGGCGTCAAGGCGCGTCAGTTCAACACGGCGGTTGCTGGCGCGACCCTCGCTGGTGTCGTTGCTGGCGACCGGACGTGTCAGCCCGTAACCCCTGGAGCTCAGGTTGTCTGCCGGTACCCCATTGCTGATCAGGTATTCACGTACCGTCCCGGCGCGGCGGGCTGACAGGTCGAGGTTGTAGGCAGCCTCGCCCTGCGAGTCGGTGTGTCCACCAACTTCAACCTTGACCTCGGGGTGATCAACCAGGGTGCGGACTACGCGGTCCAGTATGGTGCTGGAGTCCGGCGTCAACTCGTCCGAATCCAGCTTGAAGTTGACGCCTTCCAGGGCAATGGGCTGGGCCGCGGCGCAACCGGTGAAGTCCACCTTGACGCCGGCAGTGGTGTCCGGGCACAGGTCGCGACTGTCGGCGATGCCGTCCCTGTCGCCGTCGGCGTCCACGGGTTCGACGGCAACTTCGGGAATCGCCCGTGTTGCGGCAACCGGCAGATAGGCGTAGGGCGCAGGGTAGGGGTAAGCAGCATAATGGGGATACCCGTAACCATACCCATAACCACGACCGTAGCCCCTGCCGTTACCCCTGAAGGAGGTGTTGAAGTCGAACACGCCGTCCATGAAGCCATCGAAGGGGCCGAAATTGGAGTTGTAGCCGCCGGGACCGCCGTTCCAGGGACCCCACCAGGCCTGTGCGGGCGCTGTGATGCTGGCTGTACCCGCCGCCAGCAGCAGGGCAATCATCAGTTTGCTGTTACGCATAATTCGTATCTCCAGGGTAAATTAATATGAATGATTAGAAAATAATAAAATAATGATATATGTATTTTATTTTCAACACAATGACGCAACCGTCATTTAACATTTCATAACAATTGTTCGCGGATGCCTTAAGCATGCGGGTCAAACGCCGGCGCATACGTCAAAGAATAGGGTGGGTCAGCACCGAGCCGATATCATGGGACAGAAATACGTACGCCTGCTGCATGCCATTCTCGAGGAACCCGTGAGTGGCAACATCCACTGGCGCGAGGTCGAATCGCTGTTGCATCACCTGGGCGCCCGTATCGAAGCCGGGCACGGTGCCCGCATAAAGGTGGTGTTAAACGGTGTCGAGGGCACCCTGCATCACCCCCATCACAGCGGGGTATGCAGCAAGCAGGACATTCGCCACCTGCGCGAATACCTTGCCCAGGCCGGTATCGGCACCTCTGCCTGATACCGCGCGGCTGGATGGCTGCACAGACCGCGTTCACACTGTGCCCGGGTCCAAAAAAATATAAAAACAGTAGGTTATAGAGTATATCTCAGGTAATTACACACCTCGCTTCGCGCACATATCTGCCCCGACGGCCCGGTCGGACGGGTGGGCGTGGTTCAAGCCCTGCCGCCGGTCAGCCGTTAAGTTGTTAACTGTCGGCAGGATTTCCCTGTTGTCTGTACCGGGTCACCTGCCCCTCGGATTCTCTCCGCATCACTGGAGGTGGAGACATGCAGGCAAAGCCAGGTACACGCCCCGCGCTGCGGTTGCTCGCTGCATTCTCACTGCTGGTGTTGTCAGCGTACGCACCGCCTGCCATCCCCGCGTCATCCGATGATGTATTCGTCCGCGGCTGGACTGCCTTCAATGCCGGTCACTACGAGCAGGCACATACCATCTGGTTGCCGCTGGCCCTTCAGGGTGACAGCAATGCGCAGATCAACCTCGGCTATATGTACGACTACGGGTACGGGACTGACCGGGACGCACACCGCGCGGCGCATTGGTATCGCCTGTCGGCCGTGGGTGGCCTGGCAGCGGCACAGTTCAACCTGGGATTGATGTATGCCGCGGGGCGCGGTGTCGAGCAGAGTCCGGTCAAGGCAAGCTACTGGTTTCAGCAGGCGGCGGAGCAGGGACAGGCCGACGCCCAGTATGCCCTGGCGTGCCACTTGCGCGAAGTAATGGCCTTATCGCAGCAGAGCGAGGCAGTACAGCACTGGCTGCGCCGGGCCGCGGCACAGGGTCACGGCGAAGCGCAGGCTGCACTCGGTGTGGGGCCGGGAAACAGCCTGCAGCCCAGTGTCAGCCATGGAGCCGGCCGGGACGACGTTAGGCACGGGCAATCCGGCTTTTCCGCCGGTACGGCCTGGCCTATCGCCAGCGGGTATGCGGTGACCAATAATCATGTCGTGGCGGGCGTGGAGCAGGTGAGTCTGATTGATGTTTCCGGCAGGGAACTGACTGCCAGCGTGGTGCTGCGCGACGAGGCCCATGACCTTGCAGTCCTCGGTGTCGCACGATCGCAGAGTCTGCCACCGGCCCTGCCCCTGGCCGGTGACGATACCCGGCTGGGTAGCAGCGTGTTCACCATCGGTTACCCGCGAATCGATACCATGGGCAGGACTCCGAAACTGACCGAGGGGGTCATCAGTTCCGTCAACGGCTTCATGGATGATCCCGCCAGCTACCAGGTCTCGGTCCCCATCCAGCCGGGTAATAGCGGGGGTCCGCTATTGAACATGGACGGCGAGGTGGTGGGAGTGATGGCATCCATGCTGGGCGCAACCAACGGTGATTCGGAACCGTTGTTCCTGCCCAACGTCAATTACGCCATCAAGGTAGACGTACTGCGCCGCCTGCTGCCGCTATTGCCGCACCACCGGACCGTACTGGAAGAGTTGCCCGGCTCGCCGGCCACCCTGGCCGACCTGGCGGATCGCATCCAGGGATCGGTACTCATCGTGATGGTAGCCGAATAGCCGGCACGTGCTGCAGCAGGGCATCGGCGCACTTCCCCACAAATAACCAGCGGGCCCGCGCACGGGTGCGCGGAATGTGCGCGTCAAATATCCGGCGATAGCTGACAAACTACCTTAGAAAAGATCCCCATTGCCCATGATATTGAACCGATGGGCTTGAGACTATCTTAGAATCCCGCGCTTGAGCCACCCGCTGTGTTGAGATGGCTACCCGGCAGTGCTAGCATCGCCGGCGCTTATTCCAAAGAGCCACGGCTCGCTTATCAATTGACAAGCAGATCACACTTTACTCTTTTTTACACATTTGGCACTTGCGGATGCGTATAGTGTCCGCGATGCCGTGTGGCCGTTGATACAGGAATATCCTGCAAGGCAAATATCCCGGGCATACCCGTGAGAATGGATAAAGAAATGTGCATGTTGGACTGAACAACGTAACCAAGAACCTCAGGAGGTTTAGCTAATGTTGACCCGCAGAAAGATTATCAATGCCCGCATGATTGCCGCAGGGATCGCCCTGGGTGTACTCGGTGGGGCGTCAGTGATCGCAGCCGACAACGAGGCCGCTGAGCCGGCCGCTGCCGGGATGCTCCCGACCAATGCCCGTGCCGGTGAGTGTTACGCCAAGGTGATGGTGCCGGCGGAGTACAAGACGGTAGAGGAAAAGGTCGTGGTGGCCGAGGCCAGCGAGAAGATCGAGGTGATTCCAGCCAAGTATGAATGGACCGAGGTTCGGGTTCCTGTCCAGCAGGAATCGGAAAAGCTGATTGCCGTGCCTGCCAAGTTCGAAACCGTGAATGAAAAGGTCGAGATCGAGCCGGCACGTACCGTCTGGCGTATGGGCCCGGGTGCCAAGGCCGGCATCGCCGATGACCAGATCGTGCTGTCAGCTGTGGCGCTGGGTCTGCCGAAGACCGCCAAGCCGGGCCAGTGCTACAACGAGTTCTATCAGCCGGCCCAGTACAAGTCGGAGGCCGAGAAGCTTCTGAAGACGGCCGCTTCCGAGAAGATAATTACCAGTGAGCCCGAGTTCGAGTGGGTGGAAGAGAAGGTGCTGGTCAAGGAGGCATCGGAAGAGATTATCGAGGTGCCCGCCAAGTATGACGTCATCTCCGAGAAGGTGCTCGAGTCGCCGGCCTACACCACCTGGAAACCAGGCCGCGGCCTTAACGAGAAGGTCGATAATGCCACCGGCGAGATCATGTGTCTGGTGGAAGTCCCGGCCAAGTACAAGACCATCGAGAAACGGATGCTGAAGTCACCGGTTACCATCAAGAAGATCGAGATCCCCGCTGAATACAAGACCGTGCGGGTGAAGAAGCTGGCCAAACCCGCCCAGGAAAAGCGCGTGGCGATTCCTGCCGAGTACCAGACGGTCGAGAAGCGGATGAAGGTCTCCGACGCCAAAATATCCTGGACCCAGGCCGGCACATCGGGCGAGGGCAAGGCCACCGGCAAGACCCTGTGCCTGGCAGAGATCCCGGCCAAGTACCAGACCATCACCAAGCAGGTGCTGAAGGAGAATGCCTCCATCAAGAAGGTTGAGGTGCCTGCCACCATCAAGACCATGCGCATGAGCAAGCTGGTTGCCAAGGCCTCGGAGAAGCGCATTCCGATCCCGGCCAAGCACCAGATCGTGCCCAAGCGCACCAAGGTATCCAGTGCCAAGCTGGAATGGCGCCCGGTGCTGTGTGAAACCAATACAACCAAGGAGCTGGTGACGCAGATCCAGCGTGCACTACAGAAGGCGGGTTACAACCCCGGTGCCATCGATGGCGTCATCGGCAGTGGCACACTGCGCGCAATCGATGCCTACCAGCGCAAGAATAATCTTGCGCACGGCGGCCTGACCCTGCAGACCATCGAGAAGCTGGGTATCAAGGTCGGCGGTTAGCGGTACTGACCAGCGGCCTCCGGCCGCGAATCGAAACCACCCTGTTTCCGCGCGGATCCATATGGATACCGTGGCGGGGCGGGGTGGTTTTTTTGTGGGGCGGCTGCCGAGGGATTACACTGCTTGCTAGTGGCCACCGGGTCATGGGAATTTCACCACGCCGGCAGGCCATTGTAAGGAAGCAACTATTACATGTACTCGAAGCCTGCCCACTCATTTTATCCTGCCTGCGTCAGGCTCCCGGCCCGGCGTCTGCTGCTGGTCGCTGTCGTGCTGTTCTTCCTGATGGCGGATGCGAGGGCGGCACTGCAAGTCCGGGTGGAGGGTGTCGAAGAGCCGTTGCTCGGCAACGTCCTGGCCCTGTTGACTCTGCAACGTGAGCGGGAGACTGAGGGCTTAAGCGAAGGCCATGTGCGGCGTTATTTTCGGCGTGCGCCCACCGAGATTCGCAAGGCCCTGGAACCATACGGCTATTACGCCGTGCAGGTGGAAAGCCGCCTGGAGGAAAAAGACGGGGGTTGGCTTGCCTGGTTCCGTATCGTGCCCGGTGAACCGCTGCGCTACCGGGCGGTCACGGTCACCCTGACGGGCGCCGGTGAGCAGGATGCGGTCCTGAACGAGGTGTTGACCGATTTTCCCCTGCAGCCGGGGCAGATCGCCGTTCACAGTGACTACGAGGCGGCCAAGGCCGGACTGCTGAAAGCCGCCATCGAACAGGGCTATCTCGATGCCGTCTTTCAGCGTCATGAATTACGTATCGATCCGGCAGCAGGACATGCCGAGGTGCAATTGCTCCTGGACAGCGGACCACAGTATCGTTTCGGCGAACTGGCCTTTGCCCCCAGTAAACTAAGCGAAGAACTGCTACGCCGGTACGTCAGCTTCAAGCCCGGCCAGCCCTATTCCTACCGGCGCCTGCTGGATCTGCAGCGTGCCCTGGAGGACAGCGATTACTTCGCGCAGGTCGAGGTTGTGCCGCTGCGCGAGCAGGCACAGGGCGAGCTGATTCCCGTCCAGGTTGACCTCGAGACACACAAACGCAACAAGTACACTGCCGGGCTGGGTTTCGGAACCGATACCGGCCTGCGCGGTCTGCTGGGTTGGGAGAACCGGCGTATCAATCGCCACGGTCATCGCATGGGGGTGAATCTGCGCGGTTCTGAAATCGGCAGCGAGCTGGAAGCCAATTACAGCCTGCCGCTCACTGACCCGCGCAGCGATCGCCTGGAGTTCACAGCGGCGATGGTCGATGAAGAGACTGACACGACGGATTCCAGCCTGCAAAAGATTGCCCTGGGCCGCAGGGTGGCGCGTGGACGCTGGCGCGAGACCCTGTCGCTTTCCTATGAACGTGAAGACTACAAGGTCGGGCTGACCGATGAATCCACCAGTCTGCTGATTCCGGGCATCAGTTACTCCCAGGTGCGCGCCGACAACCGGTTAGTCGCCAAGCGGGGCTGGCGCCTGCAGTTCGACCTGCGCGGTGCCGCCGAACAGCTGCTGTCCGATACCAGCTTCGTGCAGTCCGAGGTCAGGGGCAAATGGATCCACAGCCTCGGTGAGCGCGGGCGCGTCATTACACGTGCCGAGGCCGGTACTACCTGGGCTGACGAGGACATGCTGATTCCGGTATCGGTGCGCTTCTTCGCCGGCGGCGACCAGAGCGTGCGCGGCTTCGATTACCAGGAACTGGGTCCGCGCGATGCCTCTGGCGAGGTCGTGGGGGGCAGGCATTTGCTGTTCGGCAGCCTGGAGTACGAGCACCGCATCAAGGGCAACTGGGGGGTCGCCGCCTTCGTGGACACGGGCAATGCCTTCAACAGCTTCACTGACGGTCTGGAGACCGGGGCCGGTATCGGGCTGCGCTGGAAATCGCCCATCGGCATGGTGCGGGTCGATGTGGCCGCGGCCGTGAGCCAGGACAATGGCCTGCGCCTGCACTTCACACTTGGGCCGGATTTATGAGGCGAACGCTGCGGCTGACATTGTTGCTGCTGCTGGTGCTGATGCTGGGTGCGCTGGCCGCGTTGACGGCCTTGCTGGCTACCGAGGGCGGTCTGCGGTTCAGCCTGGCGCTGGCGCAGCGTTTCGCGCCGGGTGAACTGAGCTGGGCTGACGCCAGCGGGCGCCTGGCCGGTTCGCTGCAGTTGCAAGATTTGCACTATGTCGACGGTGACCTGCAAATCGCCGTCGGGCGCCTGGAACTGGCATGGTCGCCGGGCCAGTTGCTGGTACGGCGCCTGAGCGTGGACCGGTTGCATATCGATAATACCGTCGTTCATTTGCCCGTCTCGGAGGAAACGGAAACGGACGACACCCCCGTTGAACCGGGTTGGCGCCTGCCGCTGGAACTGGAGATACAGGATCTGGCGGTCACCGGAGTGCGCATCCAGACCGGTACGGCGGAGCCGGTAGAACTGCAGTCACTGCATGCAGCAGCGGCCAGTGGCCGGGACTGGGTGGATTTCGAAACCTTCAGCCTGCAGCTGGCGCAGGGGCGACTGACGGTCCTGGGCCGCCTGGGGCTGGGCCGTGACACCGGGACAGACCTGCAGCTGACCCTGGACGCCGCTCCCGCCGGCTACGCCCCGATAAAAAGCCGGGGACACCTCACCGGTACCTGGGCGTCCCTAACCCTGGAGCAGCAGCTCGAGGCACCGGTTGCCGCAACGACCCGACTGGATCTTGCCGAGCCGTTCGGCGAGCTGCGCTGGAATCTGGATATGGAGTTGCCAGTTACCGCACTCGACCGCATTCATACCGGGTGGCCCGCCTGGCACCTGGGCGGTCGTGTGCGTGGGACAGGTGCGCTGAACCAGGCTGAACTGAGCGCCGATCTGCACACCGACTGGGAGGCCGGCGAGTTGTATCCCCTGCACGCCGAACTCAGTCTGGTCGAGGCTGAAGACGGCAGCCTGCGCCTGCAGCCGCTGCTGCTTAAGCAGGGTGCGGCACAACTGCAACTGACCGGCGACTGGCATCCGCAGGTGCAGCAGTTCGCACTTGTGCTGGACGGCCAGACCCTGCAATGGCCCGTGCAGGGTGCTGCGCAGGTTGAGGTTCCCCGGGCCGGGATACGGGTGGCCGGTCGACTTGCCGATTATCAACTGCAGCTGACCGCCGACCTGAGCGGGGTCGATCTGCCGCCCGTGAGCCTTGCCGGTCAGGGGCATGGCAGTGACCGGGGTCTCGATCTCGAGCAACTTGCCCTGACCACGCTGGGCGGGGTGCTCGATATCAGTGGCCGGCTCGACTGGTCGCCGCAGTTGCAGTGGGAGGCAGTGCTCGAGGCACGCGATATCGATCCCGCGCAGCACTGGCCGGACTGGCCGGGCAGGCTGGCCGCGCACGCCGAGGCTCGGGGAGCCGTGGTGGACGGGGACTTGAGCCTGACCGCACAGATCGATGCACTGCAGGGCACGCTGCGCGGGTACCCGGTCAGTGGCCAGGCCGCCGTCGGGCTCGAAGGCGGACAGCTTGATGCCCAGCGGGTCGAGCTGCGTTCAGGCAGTGCACAGCTGAAACTCGCGGGGCTGGTCGGTGATGCCTGGGCATTGCAGTGGGCGCTCAAGGCACCGGATCTCGCGGAGGTCCTGCCGGATGTCACGGGTCGCATCGAGGCGCAAGGCAGCGTGGCCGGCCCGCGCACCGAGCCGCGCCTGGAGGGTCGTGCGCAATTGGGGGATATCAGCCGGGGTGATCTGCGCCTGGCCAGCTTCGAGCTGGACGCCGATCTGAGCCCGGTTCCGGATGCCCCGCTCAGGCTGCAGGGTCATGGCCGGGGGCTGTCGATCGGTGCACGCCGCCTGGATGCGATCGATGTACAGCTGGATGGCCGGGTTGATGCGCATCAATTGCGCCTGGAGGCTAACGGCCCGGGTCACCTCCTGCAGCTGGCAGGTGCCGGTGGCTGGGACGGGACCCTGTGGCAGGGCCGGCTGGAACAAAGCGCCTGGCAGTTGCCCGAGACCGGTGCCTGGACGCAGCGTGCACCGGCGGCACTGCGTCTGGGCCAGGGGGGCAGCAGTGGCGATGAGCTGTGCTGGCAGCAGCAAACCGCGGACTTGTGTCTGAATCTGCAGACCACGGCCGGCGAGCAGCAGGTACGGCTTGCGTTGCAAGGCCTGCCCTTGGCCGAGCGTGTTGCCCCGTTCCTGCCGCCGCAAACACAGATCACCGATGCGGCGCTGACGTTTGAACTGCAGGCGCAACGCGGCCTGCAGCCGGACAGTCCGTTACAGGCACAGCTGAAAGCGCATGTCAGTGGCGGCACCGTGAACTGGGCGGGAGACACGGGCAGCGAAAGCGCGGCATTCGACGGGCTTGATATGGATGCACGTCTGACGGACGCGGGCCTGACCGGCACGGCGGCCCTGCGCCTGACCGGTGACGATCAACTGCAGTTGAGTGCGCAGCTACCCGGCTACCACCCGGGGGTGGCGACGGACCAGCAGCCCCTGGTCGGCCAGTTGCGAGGCGAGGTGCGTGACCTGTCCCTGCTGGAAGGCCTGCTCGGGAATGTCGATCAGCTCGAGGGCGTGCTGCGCGCCGCTGTCGAACTGGCTGGCACCCCGGCCGTACCCCGGCCGGCGGGTGAGCTGAGACTGGATGAGGGTCGTGCCTTTATCGGGCCGACCGGCACCACCCTGGAGGACCTGCAGCTGGTGGTGAGCAGCGACCGGGCCAGCGATCGCATCCGCTTGCAGGGTGCGGCGCGCAGCGGTCCGGGTACGCTGGCCCTGCGCGGCGATTTCGAAGGCGTGGGCACGCCCGGGCTGAGCGGCAGGCTGCACATCACCGGCGAGGATTTCGAGGCCGTCAACCTGCCCGAGGCGCGCGTCTTACTGGCACCGGATCTGCGACTGGACGTGCAACCACAGAGACTGGCGGTGAACGGCAGCCTGACCATCCCGGAGGCACTGATCGAGCCGCGTGACCTGCAAGGGGCGCAGACGCCCAGCAAGGACGTGGTGGTGATCAGTCAGGATGAGCAGCCATCGCCGGGATGGGCCGTGACCAGCCGCGTGAAATTGGTTCTGGGCGAAGCGGTACGCTTCAATGGCTTTGGCCTGAACGGACGCCTGACCGGCACCCTCGACGTGGTGGATGAACCGGGGCGGGTGACGCTGGCAAGTGGTGAACTGCGCATCGTCGACGGTGTCTACCAGGCCTATGGCCAGAAACTCGAAATCGAGACCGGCCGCCTGCTGTACCGCGGTGGCCCGGTGGACAACCCGGCCCTGGATATCCGCGCGGTGCGCAAGACGGGTGATGTGCTGGCGGGCGTGAAGGTAATCGGCGATCTGCAGGTGCCCGAGCTGGAGTTGTTTTCCCAACCGAGCCTGCCGCAGGAGGACCAGTTGTCCTATCTGCTGCTCGGGCGCCCGGTGCAGAGCGCATCGGGCAGTGAAGGGCAGATGCTGTTCAACGCGGCATCGTCCCTGGGTCTCAAGGGCGGCAACCTGCTGGCGCAGAATATCGGCAACAGCTTCGGTCTGGACGAGGTGTCGGTCGGCGGCGGTGAGGACCTGGACAGCGCCGCACTGCAGATCGGCAAATACCTCACGCCGCGCCTGTATGTGAATTACAGCGTGGGCCTGCTGGAGGCCGTGAATACCTTGCGGATCCGCTATCAGTTGAACAAGCGCCTTTCGGTGCAGACCGAGACCGGGACCGCGACCGGTGCCGATATCCTGTACAGCTTCGAGCGCTGACTCCAGAGGACTTCAAAGGGGATAGATTTATTTGAGCCTCATTATGTAGAAATCTGCTACCTACAATGCATTCAGGGAGCGATCTATGCCAAGGACTGGCAGAGTTGTATTGCCGAACTGTGCCCACCATATCGTGCAGCGGGGGCGCAACAGACAGGTAGTTTTTGCCGCTCCAGATGATTCCAGGTTTTACCTCAATACCTTGAAAACCTGGAAGGCGGCATATGATGTCAAGGTCTATGCATATTGCTTGATGTCCAACCATGTTCATCTGGTGCTCGAACCACCGGAAGAGACAGTCATGCTTGATCGTTTGATGAAACGCTTGGCGGGACGCCAGACCCGCTATGTGAATCGGCTTGAAGGACGACGCGGGACATTATGGGAAAGTCGGTATAAATCAAGCCCCATCCAGACGGATAGATATCTTTTGGCCTGTTGCCGTTATGTCGATCTCAGTCCAGTGCGAGCACGCACGGTCTTGCCCCGCAGGATTATCCCTGGTCAAGCTACCGGAGCAAGGCAGGCCTGGAGTCGCTCTCATGGTTGATGAAGATTTCTGTTATTTATCACTTGGCGAAATGTCCGGCGACCGACGCCGGAATTACAGTGCGTTGGTAAGAAAAACGATTCCGTAAGGTGAGTGGGTATTAATCCGCGAGGCCATGCAACGAGGTCAGTTGTCGGGAAATCATCAATTCATCGATCAGGTTGAACAAATCATCGGTCGCCGCATTGAGCACCGCAGACCGGGAAACCAACCACTGGATAAGCGTGCCAAATAAATCTGTCCCTTTGTTGTTTGGTGGAGGCGGCGGGACGTCGCTTCCGGCGGCTCGCTCCGGGCTTCCTGCCCTCCCGCGACACTGATACCTCCCTGTATAGCATCCATGCCTCCCGCGACACTTGTACATCCCTGTACATCGTCGAACCCAACGCGGGTTCTCATCCACACCACGGCCAAACAAAAAAGGGCCACCTGCCGGTGACCCTTCGTTGTTTGGTGGAGGCGGCGGGACGTCGCTTACGGCATCCATGCCTCCCGCGACACTTGTACATCCCTGTACATCGTCGAACCCAACGCGGGTTCTCATCCGCACCACGGCCAAACAAAAAAGGGCCACCTGCCGGTGACCCTTCGTTGTTTGGTGGAGGCGGCGGGAATCGAACCCGCGTCCGTGAATTCTCCGCCATCGGCTCTACATGCTTATCCCGGTCTATTAGTTTAACTGCTTGCTACCCGACGGGCAGGGAAAACAAACAGCGAGTTCGGTAAGTTTTAGCGTATCCACCCCGAACGAGCTTCAACGCGATCTTGTGAGAATCGACGCCTGAGTGTTCCGAATACCCAAAGGGTATGAAGAACCCGGACGCACAAGCACGGCTCCGGTCAGACGGCACCCTACTGGGTTTTAAGCAGCGAGTGCGTAGTTGTCGTCGTTGGCAACTAAAAGTTTGCAGATGGATTTACGAGGTATTCTGCACCTCGGCATGCACCTCAGGTTTCGCAACCCACGTCGAAGCCAGGTCGCCCCCGAAATGTTACAGATAAGACAGTATACAGGGCATTAAGTTCTCCGCCAGCCCTTGTTTTCCCGCGGTTTGACCCCATTGAATGCGGTGTCGGCAAAATGATTTAATCAATCTTATGGATATCGACCAGGATAACAACCGGGAAGAAACGGAAAACGAGGCCCCGGCCAGCGAGATCGTCCGCGCCACCGACGTGCTGCCAGGCGAGATCCACCTGCTGCCGCAGAGCAGCCGGCCGTTCTTTCCGGGGCAGGTGATGCCCCTGCTGGTGGAGCGCGAGCCCTGGGAGGCGACCATCAAGGCAGTGCACGATTCGGCGCACGACCTCATCGGTCTGTCGCTGGTGCGGCCCGACCGGGTAGAGGAGGCCGGCAGCGGGGATTTCTACGACATGGGCACCGCCTGCCGGATCCACCGGGTACAGCAGGACGAAGGCAAGCTGCAGGTGCTGGTGGAAGGCCTGCAGCGCTTCCGGATCCAGCGCTGGGTATCGAAGCTGCCGCCCTACATCGCCCGCGTCAGCTATTACCCGGAGACCCAGTACCAGCACGTCTCCGAGGTCAAGGCCTATGCCGTGGCCATCATCAATACCATCAAGGAGCTGGTGCCGTTAAACCCCCTCTACGGTGAGGAACTCAAGGTCTTCCTCGAGCACTTCAGTCCCGACGACCCCTCCCACCTGGCGGACTTCGCCGCCAGCCTGACCACGGCCGGCAAGGAGGAATTGCAGGAGGTGCTGGAGACCACGCACATCCTGTCGCGCCTGGAAAAGGTCCTGCGCCTGATAAACAAGGAACTGGAGGTGGCAAAGGCGCAGATGAAGATCCGTCAGCACGTCGAGGCGGAGATCCAGTCGCACCAGAAGGAGATGTTCCTGCGCGAACAGCTGAAGGCGATCCAGAAGGAACTGGGCCTGTCCAAGGACGACAAGACGGCCGAGGTCGACAAGTTCCGCGAACGCATCGGGGAGCTCGTCCTGCCGGAAACGGCTCAGGCGCGCCTCGATGAGGAACTGGAGAAGCTCGCCCTGCTGGAGACCGGTTCACCCGAGTACGCCGTCACCCGCAACTACCTGGACTGGCTGACGTTAATGCCCTGGGGCGTGCACACCCCGGACCGGCTTGACCTGGAACAGGCCCAGCAGATCCTCGATGAGGACCACGAGGGCCTGCAGGACGTCAAGGAGCGCATCCTCGAGTTTCTCGGGGTCGGTATCATGCGCGGCGAGGTGGCCGGTTCCATCATCCTGTTTGTCGGCCCACCGGGTGTCGGCAAGACCTCGCTGGGTAAATCCATCGCGCGTGCCCTGGGACGCAAGTTTTTCCGATTTTCACTCGGGGGCATGCGCGACGAGGCCGAGATCAAGGGCCATCGGCGTACCTATATAGGTGCCATGCCGGGCAAGTTCATCCAGGCCATCAAGGGCACCGCTGCGGCCAACCCGGTCATTATGCTGGACGAACTCGACAAGATCGGTGCCTCCTTCCACGGCGATCCGGCCTCGGCCCTGCTGGAGGTGCTCGACCCCGAGCAAAACAGCGATTTCCTGGATCACTACCTGGACGTGCCGTTCGATCTGTCCAAGGTGCTGTTCATCTGTACCGCCAACCAGCTCGACACCATCCCCGGTCCGCTGCTGGACCGCATGGAGATCATCCGTCTGTCCGGCTACCTGTCCGACGAGAAGCTGGCGATCGCCCGCAAGCACCTGCTGCCGCGACTCATCAAACGCGCCGGTCTCAAGGCGCGCGGCCAGTTGCGCATCGACACCGGCGCGCTGCGCAAGATCATCGAGGGTTATGCCCGCGAGGCCGGGGTGCGGCGCCTGGAAAAATACCTGGGCGCCATTGTCCGCAAGGCGGTGGTCAGGCTGCTGAAGGGCGAGCCGGCCCCGGTTCGGGTGCGGACGGCCGATGTCGAGGACTACCTGGGCAAGGTGCTGTTCGAAAAGGAGCGCCGCAAGACCGGCGTGGGGATGGTCACCGGGCTGGCGTGGACCGCCATGGGCGGCGCCACCCTGAGCGTGGAGGCGACCCGGATCCATTCCTACAGTCGCGGCCTGAAACTGACCGGCCAGCTGGGCGACGTAATGCGCGAGTCGGCGGAGATCGCCTACAGCTACATCATGTCCAATGCCGACCGGCTCGGCGTCAAGTCCGACTGGTTCAGGAGCGCCTTCGTGCACCTGCATGTCCCGGCGGGGGCGACGCCCAAGGACGGCCCCAGTGCCGGCATCACCATGGCCACCGCGATCCTGTCGCTGGCGCGGGGCCGGCGCCCGGTGCGCACCCTGGCCATGACCGGGGAGCTGACGCTCACGGGTGATGTCCTGCCGGTGGGCGGTATCCAGGAGAAGGTCATCGCGGCCAGGCGCATCGGCATCAGGCGACTGATCCTGCCGGAGGCCAACCACGGCGATTTCGAGCAATTGCCGGAGCACATCCGCGAAGGCATGACGGTGCAATTCGCGTCGAGTTTCAACGACGTGGTGCCGGTGGTGTTCGACAGATAACACAATCACGCAGCCTGCGAGGCCGTGGCGGGCCGGTTGCACCGGCCGGCCACAATTGTTTACCTTGCAGCACCGGGGATTGAATTTTTCCCGATCGGCACCATCTATACTCGTGTCTGATTTCTGCGCAAGGTGATAAAACCATGATGCGAATAATGCTTTTTCTGGCCACCAACGCCGCCGTGCTGGTCCTGATCAGCGTGGTCTTCCAGGTGCTGGGTATCGAGGGCATCCTGGCCGAGAACGGTGTCGACCTGAACCTGCAGGCCCTGCTGGTCATGTCCGCCGTCATCGGTTTCGGCGGCTCCTTCATCTCTCTCGCCCTGTCCAAGTTCATGGCCAAGCGTTCCATGGGGGTGCAGATTATCGAAAAGCCGGGCAACAGCACCGAGCAGTGGCTGGTGGACACCGTCCGGCGCCAGGCGAAGCAGGCCGGTATCGGTATGCCCGAGGTGGGGATCTTCAACTCGCCCGACCCCAATGCCTTCGCGACCGGTATGCGCCGCAACAGTGCGCTGGTGGCCGTCAGCACCGGCTTGCTGCAGAACATGGACGCCGGCGAGGTCGAGGCGGTACTGGGACACGAGATCGCCCATGTTAGCAACGGCGACATGGTGACCATGGGCCTGATCCAGGGCGTGGTAAACACCTTTGTCATCTTCCTGTCGCGCATCATCGGCCACGTCGTCGACCGGGTGGTGTTCAAGACCGAGCGCGGCTACGGCCCCGCCTATTACATCACCTCCATTGTCGCGCAGGTGTTCCTGTCCATCCTGGCCTCCATTATCGTGATGTGGTTCTCGCGGCGGCGCGAATTCCGTGCCGATGCGGGTGGCGCCTCGCTGGCCGGACGCGACAAGATGATCGGCGCCCTGCAGGCCCTGCAGCGGGCGCATGAACCGCATGACCTGCCGGGCGAGTTCGCGGCCTTCGGTATCGCGGGTGGACTGGGCTCCGGGCTCAAGCAATTGTTCATGACACACCCGCCGCTGGAGCAACGTATTGCCGCGCTGCAGGCCGCACGCTAATAAATGGGGACATTCTCCTTTGTTGTGTGAACGCGGGTGGTTGGGTGACTTAGGAAAGGGGGAAAAAGGAGAATGTCCCCATTTTCTATTGCCGTCGCTGCTACACTCGAAGCGTGATGGAGATCGCCCGTAACCAGCAGATTGCGCTGAAACTCGCCCAGGTGGCCGATCTGCTCGAACAGCAGGGCGCCAACCCCTTCCGGGTCAGCGCCTACCGCCATGCCAGCGATACCATGGCACGGCTGGACCGGGACATCGCCGATATCGCCACGGAGGAGGGCAGTGCCGGCCTGATCGCGCTGCCCGGGATCGGCAAGGGCATCGCCCGCGCCATCCAGGAACTGCTGGACACCGGGCGCTGGGTCCAGCTGGAGCGCCTGCGCGGCACCCTCGACCCGGTACACCTGTTCCAGACAGTGCCCGGCATCGGCCCGAAGCTGGCCGAGCAGATCCACGAGGCCCTGCATGTCGACACCCTCGAGGCCCTGGAGGCGGCGGCCTACGATGGCCGCCTCGCTGGGGTGCCCGGTGTGGGTGAGCGCCGCATCGCGGCCATCCGCAACTCCCTGGGCCAACTGCTCGGCCGGACAAGGCGGCGTCCGCGCGAGGAGCCCGCTGTCGTGCCGGGTGTCGGGCTGTTGCTGGTGGCAGACGAGGAATACCGCGACAAGGCGGCGCTGGAGGCGCTGCCGTTCATTGCACCGAAGCGGTTCAACCCCGAGGGCAAGGCCTGGCTGCCGATCCTGCACACCCATGAGGGTGACTGGCACTTCACCCTGCTGTACTCGAATACCGCGCGTGCCCACGAACTGAAGCGCACCCATGACTGGGTGGTGGCGTATTACTACGATGATCATCACCAGGAAGGGCAGTGCACCATCGTGACCGAGACGCGTGGATCGCTGATCGGCCGGCGGGTGGTGCGCGGGCGGGAGCGCGAGTGTAGGGAGTATTACTCGGGGCTTGAAGGCGTCGATTGAGTGATCAAACAGGCAGGTTTGTAACGTGGATTTATCTCAAGCAGGGTAGCGCAAGCTGGTTCAGATGTCCTTTTGAATCATGCCCGTCGATGTTGTCTTGAATGTATCACCAATAAAAGGAATCTTCTCGTATCACTCGGAGTGAGTGGTTAATGCCGATGTTTGCTTGAAGCGATGCGGTATTTTTCCAGCTTGTTTCTTATCGTTTGTCGAATCTTTCTTTGAAAGAGTCTTGTTTTCACCATTCCCGGGTGTGACAGTACATGCAGAACCTGTTCCTGAAGAACTGCGCGCTGATTTTCTTCCAGGAAGTCTGCATTTGAGAAAAATGTTCTTACTTCTTCGGGTTCGAGTTTGTATGGCTTCCATGGCATGTGTATGTCCGGAAGCGGCTCCTGGAAAAGCTTTCCATCTCCTCGTCCAAGAAATTCCCTCGCAATCCACTGATTACCTGACTGGTAACGATTTAGTATTTTGATTCTTTCCTGCGGAGATAAAAAATCATGTTGCCATTTCTGATTGAAAAGCTGTGTGTTTTTTCGGTTTTCAAGGAAAGGAATTATTGTGTCTCTTGTACGGTGATAAACACTTAGGCATCTGATTATCTCCGCCAGGATCGGTGATAATCCCGGATTTCTTCTTGTGACTGGTGTTTCGAGCTCGCCTGACTTCTTGAGACCAACGCTATTCAGAAAATCGGAAAGCAGGGATTGTTCATCGAATTGTGTTGTCTCGAAAGGCCTGACGATGATATTGCTTTTGTTGAAATGTGAAAGTAAATGCTTAATATATAATTCGTAATTGGATATTGTCCGGGATGACCTAATAATCGGTGCAATCCATTCATGGCATCTCATGCCATTCATGTTTCCTCCTCTAAGTCGTTGTTGATATAGACTCATCAAGAACCAGTCCTGTCGTCTCAGATAAACAATGACACTTAATTCTGAAAACTCTTGCAGCATATCTGTAAAACCAAAAAACAACGTTCTTTGGTTGGAGGTCCTGAGTGTGTTCCAGAATAATTCATCCGACAGGATAATATTGTCGGTCGTTGCCTCTTTTACCGGTTTGATCGAGTTGAGTAGAGATTGCCTCTGATGTTTATCCCAGTGTGAACCGCCCTCTCTGGCGGTTTTTATTATCAATTCAATGATGTTTCTGAGTTGCAGTGAATTGTCCGGGTATGTGTCGGTCTCCGGAACAAAGGCGGTGTAGTTTAGTTTTTCCAGCTTTTCGTGGTTATGATTCAAAAAAGACTGAATCGTCGATGTTCCGGTTTTTTGCGTTCCGATATGCAGGTATATTTTTTTTTGTTTCTTCATTTCTGTATGCGCGGCTCTATGCGATCAGCTTGTTCATCTGAAATCAGAATATTGGCCTGTCACCGGGTCTGTGTCTGTATTTTATCGCTAATTCCAGCTCATACATGCCGGAATTAATCCAGCTAAAGAAAGTATCTTGCAGCCGGGTGTACATATGGTCCTGGTCACTGCAGGTGCTGTGTCAAGGAGGCTGTCTATAAAGCCTGTGTGTGACCGAGACACGTTGTTAGCTGATCTGCCGGCACGCGGTAAGCGGGCGAGTGTGCGTGTGCCGGGCCGACTGCGCGGAGACGGAACTCGGGAATTACAAGAGTGAAGTGAAACAGGGTAAGGACTCCGGTTCCTGAATCTCCTGTATTGATGTATTCCCTTTAATTGAGTGACACGGATGCGCGCAGATCGTGATGATGTTATGAATCATTAACCTGCTGCTGGCTGTGCCTGCGCATGTGTTATCAGCTAGACCGTATTCTTCCGCGCACGATTGTCTTTGCCGGCATGCCTTCGCAGATACCGAAGACCGGCCAGGATCAGTAGTAACGCCCAGACCGGATCTGTACCGGCCTTGTTGTTGACCGTACAACCACTACTGCTGTCCCGTACAGTCACCACTCTCCCT
>Ga0224512_10000801_pt1 | contig 32176 bp, 23 predicted proteins | sample SF_May12_sed_USG_4_FD_169103 | JGI IMG/M metagenome (GOLD analysis project Ga0224512, IMG submission 169103) | Sediment microbial communities from San Francisco Bay, California, United States - SF_May12_sed_USGS_13 | ecosystem: Environmental > Aquatic > Marine > Sediment | place: USA... | reverse complement strand
TATGGATTAATTATAGTGTAATTATCGCTGTGGCAATCGCTGCATTTATCACGGAGCGTCGCTCGATCCAACTGGGAGCGGCTGTTGTTGCATTTTCGGCACAATTAATTTACCTGTTCCAGGAGCTGGGCGTACTCGGTTCGTGGTAACGACTGCTACTGACCCGAAGCGGCCGTCGTTTATAAATGCGATGCATTCCATCAGCCAGCGTGTTGTTTCAGATACGACTCGATATCAATGATCAGTGAGTCCAGCCTCTGGTTGTAATCGTCCATTCGATCCAGGTACCAGATGTTCCACCCGATGTGCAAATACCGAAGCTGATTCTGAAACTTTGTAAGTTGGTGGACATCATTAATCAGCAATCGACCATTAAGCCCGTCCCAGATCTCCGTTGCCGAGTTACGCCCGATCTCGTTAATATTCTCGTCGTAGTCCTGGCCGCTATCGATAACCCGAACCGTAACGCTTTCATAGAAATTACCGAGCCGCGTGACGAGAGCGGGATCGTCGAGCTCGGCCAACTGTCCTGCGGCGACCATAGTAGTCCACGCTGCGCGTCGAGGATAAAGCGTCCGGTTTGAAAAGAAGATCGAGTCCATTGCGTCTGCCACCGGGTCGAGCGGCATGGTATCGGGACTTGTCAACGAATGGATCAGAGCTTTGTACTGCCCGTCTCGCTCGATCTGAATTGCCCGGATTTCGGCGACGTCGGATCGATCTTCGCGCATCTCGTCGAGCATCTGGGCCAGCGCAATGTGAGCCGCCCGAGCTGATTCGCGATCCCGCGACATACCTTCAAGAACGATCGCCAGATATACGGAGACAATTATCAGGGCGCCCTCGGCGAGAAGTCTGGCCCAGGGGAGTTTTGGAATCTTCATGGATTTTCCATTGACCGACTACCGGTAACAATCAGGAACGATGTGCCGCAACTATTACAGCAGTCACGTTAAGGGCATCTTAACCGTAAACGAAGCAACGTGACCCAGGCGCAATCTTACGAATGTCTGCTTCTGGCCGTAAGCTGCCCTTCGATTTGCTCGATTTCTAGCGATCTGAACGTCTGCTTTGGGTGAGAGCAGACGTTCAGCTAGGGACTACCGAAAACGCCACTTCCGAATGACTGCTTTACCCCGGGAAGCAGACATTGGGCTAAACTAGTCCTAAAGGGTTACTTGTGACCCAAAGCGGACACTGACTCCACCATGAGTTGCGCGACCCGGCAAATCGCCTATCTGGTAGTCGTCACTGTGTTTTCAGGAGTAGAGCAATGAGCTACATCGACGGTTTTGTAATAGCTGTTCCGACTGCAAACAAGCAGAAGTTTATCGAGTACGCGAAGAAGGCGGACACCATTTTCACCGAGCTTGGCGCTACGAGAGTGATCGAATGCTGGGGTGACGACGTGCCCGAAGGAAAGGCCACCGATTTTCGTAAAGCGGTGAAGGCGACGGCGGAGGAATCAGTTGTATTCTCATGGATCGAATGGCCTGACAAAGATACCCGCGATGCTGCGATGCAGAAAATGATGTCTGAGGAGTTCGAGGACGAACGGATGGACCCAAAGAAAAATCCAATGCCGCTCGACGGTAAACGTCTTATTTATGGTGGTTTCGATCCAATAATTGAGCTTTAAATCAGGTGTGCGATGTCCGCTGTTGGCCGCAAGCCGCTCTTCGATCTGCTCGATTTCGAGTGTTATGAGCGTCCGCTTTGGGTGAAAGCAGACGTTCAAATCGTAGCTTTCCAAAATGCGGGTTCCGAGTGGCTGCTTTACCCCCGGAACCGGACATTCAGCTAAACTACTCCTGAAGGGCCACTTGTGACCCAAAGCGGACATTCGGATAGAGTCTAGATGACCACCTGCGGATGTTTGTTTTCGAGGAAGATATAGAGAGAAGCATGAAAGTTCTAATTTTTGGCGCCACCGGTACGGTCGGTCGCCTGCTAGTAACGCAAGCACTCGAAATGGGTCATACAGTTACCGCATTTGCCCGCGATCCATCGGAATTGGCGATTAGTCACGCGAGCCTCGAAATTATCGAGGGCGACGTTATGGATTCGGCAGCCGTCGATCGGGCAGTGCCAGATCATGATGCTGTCCTGATTGCATTGGGCGCAGGCAGTAAAGGTCAAGTTCGCTCGACGGGTACTCGCAATATCATTCAGGCAATGCAAAAAAGCGGCACGCGGCGGCTTGTTTGCCTCTCAACCCTTGGTGTAGGCGACAGCCGCGACAATCTGAATTTCCTATGGAAGTACGTCATGTTTGGCATGCTGCTACGCGCGGCATTCGCCGATCATGTCTCTCAGGAAGACCATGTAATAAGAAGTGGGCTGGACTGGACGATCGTCCGTCCAGCGGCGTACACCGACGGCGAACTTACCGGTGATTACTGCCACGGGTTTCCGGCGACTGAAAAGGGACTCAAACTCAAAATCTCCCGTGCTGATGTCGCCGATTTCGTATTGACCCAGCTGGCAGACGATAGCTACATTCGCATGACGCCGGGCGTTTCGTATTAGGCTCGTACATCCAGGCTATTGAGCCTGTCACCGACATTGAGATTCCCGCTTCGGCGGGGTTTTTCTATGGCCGCTTATGGCTGTAAGCTGCCGGTCGATTTGCTCGATATCCTGAGTTTTGAATGACCGCTATCGGTTGAAGCGGACGCTCAGATAGAGGCTTTGTGAATATCGGCCGCTGAGTGACCGCTATACTCCCAAAACCAGCCGCTCGCCAGGTTGTATACTCAGAGGCTGGTATCGACCCAAAGGAGCCGCTCGGATTGGCATGCGAATCTTGATCATTCTGGCGACTGTTTTCAGCTTTGTTTCGACGGCCCTGCTTCTCTGCACGGGCATTACCCAGGCGCAGACAGTGCCCTATTCTGAAGTTGTTATTGACGTCCCGGACGCCGAGGCACGGGCTGCCCTGGAGCGAAATGGGGCGGACGAGCTTCGCTACGAGGAGGCAAAATGGCATTCAAACGGCCGTATCCGGATTGCGAGGATCGATACCAACGCCCTCAGAAACTCGACCGCAGAGATCACCTTCACGCCATTTGCGGATGTTCCTCCGATCGTGCTGCAAAGCCTCGGCATGGGCGGCAACTACGGCAACACCTGGATCGGAACGCGCATCTATAACCGCATTGATAGATATGATCAAAATGGTCAATTAGCAGAGGCGATCGAAAATGAGACGGGCCTGAATCGGCAGGCAAAGGATCAGATCCTGAAGACTATTTCACAAGTAAATACTGTGAAACTCGAGCTTCGACCGCACCTGCTGGATCCCAATACTGACGAGCTTGTACTCGACCAAGCCGCCGATCATGCAGACGAATACGTCATCCACGCACAAAGCGGAGAGCTGCAATCCATTTTGTCATTCGAGATGAATTACAAAAGCTATGTTGAGCGAACCGGTATCACCTATCCGTGCGATCAGCAAGACTCTTCGCCGGCATTCGCCAACAGTCGCGAACAGGCACCTGACCTGCCGAACCAGGCCGCCGACAGGGCGCGGGAAAACGTCGCTGCGTTTGAGGCCGTGCAGCAAACTACGGGCCCTGAACAAACCGGTGCCGGTAACGGCTATCTATTTACGCACGGCAAACACATGAGGCTACAGGTGCCGTGTAAGCCTTCTGGCCACGTCCTGGATCGCATCGCTGCAATTCCGGCAGACGCCAGAGAGTATTCAACAGCTCACAATTACCGACGTGCCAGGCCGCTGCCTGCCGATGTTCGTTCATTCGACAGTGTCGGTGGCTCAATAACTGACGAGCCTTCAGACCCGTTTGGCGAGTCTGGTGGTCGCGTATATACGATTAAGCCACTGGTCAATAACCCTCAATACGTGATGATCTACGAGTGGGACAAATCCAAGAACCATCATTTGATGGATCCACCGCATGATCCTGAGGCTTGGGCTCTGTCCGAGCTGGGTCAGAGATACGAAAGGCTGAGAATGGAAAAAGAGGCATACTTGGCAGAAGTGGCTGCGCGAATAGCTCAACGAAAAAAGCAATAAGGGCTGCACGATGGCTGCTTTTGGCCGTAAGCAGCCCTTCGATTTGCTCGATTTCTAGCAATCTGAACGTCTGCTATTGATGAAAGCGGACATACGGTTAGCTCACTGAAAATTCTCTCAATCCGCGGGCTACCAAACGTCCGCTTTACCCCCGATAGCAGACATCGGGGTGATATGCTTCCGAGCGGCCGCTAGTGACTGTGATTTCAACCGGTCGATGCAACACATTCATTAAACTTCTCCGCCGGTGAGTAAAATTGTAACGTTTCTCGCGGCCGTTCGTTGAGTTGTCTTGCAACAGCATTTAGTCGATTCTGATGCACGTTCGACAAGTCCATTCCCTTTGGGAAGTACTGTCGCAAGAGTCCATTCGTATTCTCGTTTGAGCCACGCTGCCACGGTTGCTGTGGATCGCAGAAGTACACGTCGATGTCGGTCGCCAGGCTGAAGCGCTTGTGATCGGCCATCTCTTTGCCGCGATCCCAGGTCAAAGACTTGTAGAGTTCCCGCGGTAACTTGTGCGCTTGTTTGATCAACGCATTGATGACGGTCTTGGTGTCCTTGCTCGGCACTCTCACCAACATCACGTAGCGCGTGTGACGTTCTACCAGGGTCGCGATCTGGCTGTTGTTGCTGCCGCAGATGAGGTCACCTTCCCAGTGACCCGGGACCGCACGATCCTCGGCTTCCGGTGGTCGCTCGCTGATCGACACGGCACCGACAATGCGCCCATGGTTGCTCGTCTTCTGTGTGTGATGGCGTGAACGACGCATGGCGCGGCTGCGTCGCAAGTACTTGATCAGCTCTTTCTTCAAGGCCCCGCGGGCCTGGATGTACAGGGTTAAGTAGATCGTCTCGTGTGACACCTGGAAGCTCTCATCGTCCGGGTAGCGGCGCTTCAACCAACCTGCGATCTGACGTGGCGACCAGCGACCCATCAACTTCTCAGCCACGATGCGTGCCAGCGCAGGGTTCTTGGCCAGTTTACAGGTCTTCACACGCTGTGCTCGCTGCCAGGCTGCTTCGTCAGCCTTGTTGGCGCGATACCATCGCCGGCCACCGTTGCGGTTAACCTCGCGGCTGACTGTCGACGGCGCTCGCCCGAGTTGTGAGGCGATCGTTCGCATCGAGTGGCCGGCGGCAACACCTCGAGAGATCTCTTCGCGTTCGGTCAGTGTCAGCGCAAGATGTGAGCGTAGTTTTGGTGCGGGTCGGATGCCACCGGTTCTCGACAACATGCCTTGCACCGCTGAGTGACCGCGCTCCAGACTTCGGGCTATCGAGTTAAGGGACTCGCCGTTCTCCCAGCGGTCATAGACCTCTGCGATCTCGGTCTGAGTGAAATACCTTCTCTGCTTCATTATCAACACCTCCCGCTCTATAGTTAGAGCTTAGGTGTTGCATCGACCGGTTGAAATCGCAGTCATGACCAGCCACTCAGTATACAACCTGGCGAGTGGCTGCTTTCGGCCAGAACCGGCCGTTGGTTAGCTATGGTCTTCTAACGGTTCCGTGCTCGTGCACAAGCTTCCAGCCGGAATCGGTCTTAAGGAACACGAGAGTTTGTCGGCCGCTCACTTCAACGTCGTTTCCGTCCCTTACAAAGCTGACCTCCGGGTAGTAGGTGGCGATTCCTACGTCACCAAATACGTCAATCTTCAAGTCTCTTGCTTCGTACTTGGCGTTGCTGATTGAGCTAAAGAACCCTGCCTCTGACTCGTTAGTGCTTGCGACATCCTGACGTTCAAAGCTGCGTGGCCCAAATTTCGTGAACTTTTCGCTTTCGAGGTGTATGGCCTGAAGTCCCACAATGTTGGACGATTCTATGTCCCTTTTGATCGACAATACGGCTTCACGAATCTCCGATTGTTGATCAATAAATGGATCATTAACGAGGTCTTTCGCTTCTTGCTTATCGATCGTACATCCCGCAAATACTAGTGGGGCTGCACACGCGAGTAATACACCACCGTTTCTTATTCTCATTGAAACTCGTCTCTAATTGGATGTCCGCTTTGGGTCATTAGCAGCCCCTCGGGACAAGTTTGGCTGGATGTCCGCTTTCGGGGGTAAAGCGGACCCTAGAATAGGTAGGCGTTGGGTCAGACTTAGGTCACCATATAGACAGTGTCGTGTTCCCTTGCGTACTCAATCACCGTAAGCCCGATCTGGTCGCCCGGTTTGGCGACTTCCACCGCTTCATGGTCGATCTGCATCGATTCGACTTCTTGCTCGAAGTCTGACGTGTGGCCCTTGACGTGAATGGTGTCGCCTGTATGTAGTTCGCCTTCGGCAATCGTCACACCCGCCACATGTAAGTGATTGTAGTAGTGGGTTACTGTGCCGATTTTTGTCTCAGTCATGTCACTCTCCCAACTCATGCTCCAGCCTTCGCTGTACTCTCAGTATAAACCTTGGATCGAAGTTAAGCTCTCTTGCTTCCCAAAAAAACTCAGAAAAGGCTTCTTTGTTTTTGCTCGGACGCGACTTATTGTGCAGCACTGTGTACTTATGGACTGCGACTTATCGTAGACTTGAACGGTGGCTGGCCCGAACAAAAAACGATTTTTTTCCCCGGCGATATTATCGGCCGAGCTGAAGCGACGCGGGGTTTATCCTGTAACCGCAGCCTATGCAGTCGCCGCTTTCGTCTTGCTGCAGATTGGCGAAATTACATTCCAGCCGCTAGGGTTCCCGAATTGGGTCATGATCACACTCATTGTGCTCGTGATTATCGGCTTCCCGGTCACCGTCATACTCACCTGGATCTTCGATATTACGCCCCATGGAATCCGTCGAACCTTGAGGTATTCAGACGAGGCTGCCGAAGCTGGCGACAAGCCCTCGATCGCCGTATTACCTTTTGTCGACATGAGCCCCGAACAGGATCAGGGATTTTTCTGCGAAGGAATCGCAGAGGAGATTCTCAATGCGTTGAGCAAGGTCCAGCAGCTCGCCGTGGCAGCCAGGTCATCATCGTTCTTGTACAGCACCGGTGCCGCAGACGTCCGCCAAATAGGGCGCGATTTGGGCGTTAAGACCTTGCTCGAAGGCAGTGTTCGCAAGTCAGGAAACCAGTTGCGTATTACGGCGCAGCTGGTCAAGACAGCTGATGGCTATCACATTTGGTCCAAGAGTTTCGATCAAGAATTGCAGGACGTGTTCAAGATCCAGGACGAAATCGCGAAGAGCATCGCAGAGGCCTTGCTCGAGTCACTGACACCGAAGCAGCATTCTGCACTCCGGACAAAGGTGAGCAAGGATGTCGGCGCCTACGAGTACTACCTTCGCGGTCGCCAGTTTTTCAAACGATTTCGAAAAACGGATATCGAGTATGCGCAGCAGATGTTCCGCCAGGCGATCGATATTGACGCGGAGTTCGCACCGGCCTGGGCCGGCTATGCAGACTGCTTTTCCTTTCTTGTCATGTACGCGGATCCACTGCCGGGTTACGCGAAGCAGGCGCGGAGTGCCAGCAAAAGGGCACTGGAGCTCGATTCGAGTCTGGCCGAGGCGCATGCATCGCGCGGACTAGCGTATCTCATTAGCAACGACTTCGATGCAGCAGAGGCAGAATTCGAAAAAGCACTGGAGCTGAATTCACGTTTGTTCGAAGCCCATTATTATTTCGCGCGTACGCGTTTCCACCAGGGTCGGCTCGAGGAGGCCATCGAGTTATTCAAGACTGCCGGTGAAATGGACCCGACCGATTACCAGTCGAGGTGCCTGCGCATACAGGTGCTGCGTGGCCTCGGCCGCGATGAGGAGGCCGTTGCAGAGTCCGCGGAGGCGATCCAGGTTGTCGAGAATAACCTCAAGTGGAACCCTGACGATGCACGGGCCTATCACCTGGGCGCGGGCACGCTGGTGGTCCTTGGCGATACCGAACGCGCGAAGCGCTGGTTGCACCGTGCGATCGAAATAGATCCAGACGACCCGGTCGTGCTTTACAACGTGGCGTGCAATCTTGCCACGCTCGGCGAACTTGAGAGCGCGATGGAATATCTCGATGCCGCGGTGCAGCATGGCACGGTCAGCGCCGCATGGATGCGCAACGACGAGGACCTCGCGAATCTTCGCTCGGATCCGCGCTACACCAGGTTACTAGAGCAGCTCGAGAGCGTGGCCGCTAGCCTGTCAGGACCAAATAATTGAACCGCACGTTTGATAGTCCGTGGATTGAGAGGGTTTTCAGTCACGTAGCCGTATGTCCGCTTTTATCAAAAGCGGACGCTGAGTTTATTGAATATCCAATGAAACGATAGGCAGCCAACGGCCATAAGACGACGCTCCAGAAACGGTGAAGTGCCGGCCATGACTTAAACCGCTGTATTCGCAGTTACTATTCTTTTAGTTCAACGAGAACAACTTCCAGTATTTCGTCGCTCAGGTTTTCTGGTAAATGCTCTTCCGAATCGGACCATTGAGTGGCACCCGCCTCTGAGATCGTGTCCACGGATGTGCCGTCAGGCAGGGTAAAGCGAACGGCATTTGAGGTCAGAAAAACTGCCGCGTTCGGGCCATGCGTATGCATAACGGACTTTTCGCCCGGACCATATTTGATCCGTATGATTCGAATTTTGTCGTTTTCAAATTCGACTGTGTAATGCTCCGGATCAGCTGCCACCCCATCTTCCGCCATCGTAGTGGCCGAAAGGAATGTCGCTGCGAGAAAAGAAATACAAATGAGTGCTTTCTTAGTCATGAGTCGGTCCCCCTAGGAGTTTTCTGCTTAGTATTGTTGTTGTATCTAGCCCATTAAGTATAGTCGGCCAGCGCTTATCGTAGATAATTAATTGTCGTCCGTCCAGATGGTCGCCCCGTTTCGCCCCCGATGCTTGGTTTGGTATAGAGCTTTGTCGGCCCGTTCGATTAGCTGTGAAACCGTCGTCGTTTCACTGGAATCACTGACAACCATACCAAGGCTGGCGGATACAGCCAGGCCGCCATCAGCTGTGCGCACCCGTGTTGTCTGGATCTTTCCGCAAATCCTTTCCGCTACCAACCTGCATATGCCAGGCGTTGCATTGCGCAATATCACAAGGAATTCATCACCACCGTATCGCGACACTACATCATCGGGTCGAATCGATGCAGTAATACTGGCAGCAACTTTTCTCAGAGCCTGGTCGCCGATCGCGTGCCCGTGCTGATCGTTGATTTCTTTGAAATGATCGATGTCGACCAACACAATCGCAAACTGCTCGCCGCTGGAGATAGCTTCCTGCTGCACCATCTCAAGCAGTTCCCCACCTCCTCTGCGGTTCCAAACTCGAGTCAGTGGGTCCAAAAGAGCCTGGCGCCGTGCTATGTCCAGTTTGCCAACGAGCTGGCTTTGCGCATTCCACAAATCGGTAGTCAACAATTCACGTTCAGCCAGCTGCCCCAGGTCTGCCAGCATCTCACCCAGCCCGTGGTCGGCCATTTTCGGCGCAACATCAAGAGCACAGAACGTACCGATGATCTTGCCGTCGCTATCTCGCAATGGGTAACCCGCATAAAACCGAAACTTCGGCTTCCCGACAACCAGCGGCAACTTCTTGAATCGCGGGTCTTTGTGTGTGTCCGGGACGATCAGCGGCTTGCCACTTTCCAACATCGGCTGCTGCAGACTGTCTTTTAGCGGCAACTCAGAAACGCGCCAGCCAAGGACGGATTTGAACCACACGGTTTCGCCCGCGATCAGTGTGACACACGTAACGCGAACTCCCATCGCATTCCTGCCAAGACGAGTGATACGTTCGAAACGCTCTTCCAGCGGCGTATAGAAACTATCTGTTTTGTGGAGCGATGCGATTCGCATCGTGGCCGCGCCGGCAATCGTATGACTTAGCCCATGCCCGATTTCATCTGTCGACATATTCTCTTCCCAGTGCCGAATCAATGAACGACATTTATTTGCGTTTGAATTGTTTCTGGTGAAATTATAATGGTCCTCTGATGTGTGTCTATCGCTACTCGTTGATTGCTTTCTTTTGGCGCTGAAATGGTTATTTAGGCGCAGATAAGGAATTCTGGAATCAGTCTAACTTGTTCTGTTTCAGGAACTTGCGGGTTTCGAGGCGGGAACTCTGTGCTGCAGCAGCCATTCATGACTACAGACGCTGCATTGAGATTGGAATCCTTTCAATGTAGCGCGGACGAGAAGCGACATTCGATTTCGCTTACTGCACTGATCGCTTCCCAGTTCATTTCATATCCGTCGTATCGCGCCGTCCGCCTGGACTCCGGATTTACTTGGTGGGCGATACCGGTCTCGAACCAGTGACCTCTGCAATGTGAATGCAGCGCTCTCCCAACTGAGCTAATCGCCCACAGTTGCCAATATACCCCAAGTCGTGGCGTCATATGATTCGCTTCAGTGTCTGTTCAGAAATCTTTCAGTCGAGGTTAAGGATCGGTGCTCTATCCTGATCATGAACATCAAGGAGTGATGTAGGAGGAGGTTGTCATGGATATCGTATATGCAGCAGAAAAGACGAGTATTGCCAAACTGCTAAGCGAGCACGCGCGGCGCAACATCGCGCCCGACGAGATATTGGTTGCGGAGAACCCGGACGAGACGGGCAGTTTCTGCATCGCCTGGCAAATGCGTGCATTCGTGCTCTCGCCCGATGGCAATATCCTGCCGGAAGATGATTGCTCCGAGTCACGCCTGGTGTAGCACAGGATGTTCACCTGATCATATTTGGCTGAACAAATCTCAGCGGACGCTGTCGAATTTTGACATGAAGGCGATAACCAGCATATTTGTCTTATGCATATTGGGGGCGTGCGCGCCTGCTATACCCCTCGAGGAACTGGAGCAACAAGCGCTGCTTACCGGCGATTGGTCGGCCGTCGAACTTCGCGAACGAGTCAACAGAACGCAGCAAGGAGGAGACCTTCCGAAATGCTCGGAAGATGAGCTTCGTGTTTGTATTGACGAAGGCGCTGTCGAACATTGCACGTGCTACAGAAAATATTAGTCACGCCGATCTCTTGTAGCGCAGGTATTTACAAAACCAGGACTTCTGTCCTCACAAGTGTGATCTGCGTCCCAAAAACCTGCTTATGTTCAAAGCGTGGTTTTTTTTCCACAACACACTGGCATACAGCATTTTTCTCGAAGATGAATGTGTTGCCCAAACGCAAGACAATCGCGCTCACTAATTCCTGACGCCAGAATGTGGCCTTAGTCACCTTTCAGACGCAGGCTTCGCGGTACCAATTGCTTGTCAGCGCAACACAGACGCTGGCTCAGGAGGTACGGAATATGAGGGTTGTTTTGATTCTGACTGCATGTTTGCTGGCGGGGTGCGCGTCCGGTCCATCTTTGGAGCGACTTGAAGAGAAAGCGCTCGTAACAGGTGACTGGTCCGCCGTCGAAGCGCGCGAGCGCAGCATTCAAAGGCGTGCTGTGCGCGTCGGCCTCAGGTGCCCCGCCGGATCTATCAGCTATTGCGAGACCAGAATGGCAACGGAGCGTTGCGCTTGCATCAACAGAAAGACGCTATCGTCATTAATGGCTGGAAACTAAGCGCCCTCGCAGAGCAACAACGCAATCGACAAAGCACCAACTGTTGTTGCAGGTCGTTCGATATCGGACGTCGAAAAAGCCAACTGCCACTCACCGAGTGACGGCAAAGTAAACTCACATACAGTATCGGTACCGTTAATAAGAATTGCAGCTGACATTTTTCCGCCCGTTCCAGACTCGGAAACCAACATGCAGAACACTCTGCCATTTTCCCAGGCGTCGTCTGCTTTGGGCTCACCGTCCGGTGTCAGCCAGCTAATTTCCAAAGTGCCGGAGTCGGTCTCGAGGCTCCCATGAAGGTACTGTTCCAGTCTCACTAACGGCGTTTGCTTGCGCAGCTGTATGAGCTGCCGAACTTGCGAAACGAAGTCGGGATCCTGCTGCAAACCGGACCAGTCGAGCCAGCCGATGTCATTGTCTTGGGCGTAGGCATTGTTATTGCCCTGTTGCGAGTGCCCAAACTCATCGCCTGCCAGCAACATAGGTGTTCCCTGAGACAACAATAGCGTTGCCATCATATTGAGACGTTGTCGCCGGCGAAGCTCAACGATCGCTTGATCTTCTGAAGGCCCTTCCACACCGTAGTTACAGCTGTAGTTATGAGAATGACCATCGCGGCTGTCCTCGCCATTTGCTTCATTGTGTTTCTTTTCGTAGCTGACAACGTCGGCGAGTGTGAAGCCGTCGTGGCTGGCGATGAAATTGACGCTCGTGAAGGGTAATCGACCGTTGTGCTCAAAAACTTCAGAAGAACCGTGCAAACGTCGGGCGAGGCCGCCGCTGGATTTGTCATCACCTCGCCAGAAACGCCGCACGTCATCGCGATATAAATCGTTCCATTCGGCCCAACGCTGCGGAAACTGCCCCAGTTGGTAGCCACCGGGGCCGGGATCCCAGGGCTCCGCGATGAGTTTGGCATCGAGCAATCGTGCGTCACTCGAAATGGTCTCGAGTAAATGGTGGTTTGGGGAAAATCCGTGATCATGGCGGCCAAGTACCGGCGCGAGATCGAAGCGGAAACCATCCACACCCATGTCACGATGCCAGTAGCGGAGGCTGTCCAGAATCAGCTGCTGCACGCGAGGGTGGTCAGTATTAAGCGTGTTGCCGCAACCGGTGTCGTTCACGTAAACATCCGGACGATCGGGCTCTGTACGGTAATAGGCAAGGTTGTCGAGACCGCGAAAAGACAGCGAAGGGCCAAGCTCGTCGCTTTCGGCCGTGTGGTTGTATACCACGTCCAATATGACCTCGAGCCCGGCATCGTGAATGCTGCGTACCATATCGCGAAATTCTGCGACCGGGTTCGCAATTGCGTAGCGTTGGCTCGGCGCGAAAAACGCCAGTGTGTTGTAACCCCAGAAGTTTCTCAGGCCATTGCTAACAAGGTGGTATTCATCAATGAAATCGTGAACCGGCATCAGCTCAAGCGATGTGATGCCCAGCGCCTTGAGATACGCAATTACCTCTTTGTTACGCATGCCATTAAACGTACCACGATCGGATTCAATGATTGCTGGATGGCGCATCGTGTATCCGCGCACGTTCGCCTCGTAGAAGATCGTTTCCGACCACGGTATCTGAGGGCGATTGAATCCAGGTACCGCACTATCGGCGATAACCAACCCCTTCGGTACGAATGCCGCGCTGTCATGGGCGTTGTCGTCGTGCACGGCGTCGTTTCGGACGAGCTCACCTTGTATGGCACGTGCATAGGGGTCGATAAGCAGATTGGCCGGGTTGCATCTAAGACCGCTTTCAGGCTCGAAGGGTCCGTGCACGCGGTAGCCGTATAGCTGTCCAGGGCCACAGCCGGGCAGATAGCCATGCCAGATATCATCTGCGCTTTTGTGAAGTTGATGATTCTGCGTCGCATTGCCGTTCGTATCGAACAGGCAAAGCTCAATGCCGTCGGCTACAGACGAAAAGACCGCAAAGTTAGTGCCTTCGGCATCGGCGGTACTACCGAGCGGCATTGGACTACCTGCTTCGATCATTCGCGATTGAGCTTAATTACTTCGAGTTTCCAGATGTCTTCGTTGTAATCTTGCATCGTGCGATCGGTCGAGAACCTTCCTGAAGACGCCGTGTTCAGGATGCTCATCTTTGTCCAGTGAGTTTGATCCCGATATGCCTGCGCCGCGTGCTCCTGAGCGTCAACAAAGCTGCGGAAGTCAGCCGCCGTCATCCACAGGTCAGCCGGCTCACGAATTGACTGCGCTACTGAGTCGAATACTCCCTTTTCGAAAGGATTAAAATGGCCGCTCTCAACAAGGCGCATGACACGCTTGAGGTCCTCGTCCGCCTCGATAATCGCCTGCGGGTCATATCGGCCACGACGTTCGTTAATCTCATCGACTGTCAGGCCGAAGAGGAAAAAGTTTTCCTCACCGACCGCCTCGCGGATTTCCACGTTTGCGCCGTCAAGCGTACCCATCGTGATTGCGCCATTCATCATGAACTTCATATTGCCAGTTCCGGAGGCTTCCTTGCCGGCCGTCGAGATCTGCTCGGATAATTCCGCCGCAGGGCAGATCAATTCCATTGCTGAGACGTTGTAGTCGGGATAAAAGATGAGACGAAGGCGGTCGTCCATTGCCGGGTCGGTGTTGATGATACGAGCGACATTGTTGATGCACTTAATGACGCTCTTCGCCATTTCGTAGCCCGGCGCGGCCTTGCCGCCAATTATTATGGCGCGCGGCACAATGTCATCACCGTCACCGCGACGGATACGGTCGTAAAGATGAATCGCGTGCAGCAGGTTCAGCAACTGCCGTTTGTACTCATGGATGCGTTTCACCTGTACGTCGAACAACATGCTGGTTGGCACATCGAGGCCGGTTTTCCGTTCGATGTTTCGTGCCAGCTGCACCTTGTTGGCGAGTTTTATGGCGCGCCACTCTTCATGGAAGGCTTCATCTTCCGCAAATGTTTTGAGCTTACTGAGTTCTGATAAATCCGTCACCCAGCCTGACCCAATCTTGTCCGAAATAAGATTGGCCAGGGCAGGGTTGCATGCGGCCAACCAGCGTCTCTGAGTGACGCCATTCGTCTTGTTGTTGAATTTCTCTGGCCACAACTCGGCGAAGTCCCGGAACAGACCTTCTTTCAGTAATTCTGAATGCAATGCGGCCACGCCATTGACGGAAAAGCTTCCGGCAATCGCGAGGTAGGACATGCGGATCATCGGTTCGTGGCCTTCCTGGATCAGGGACATGCGCTGTATCCGTTCATTATCGCCGGGCCACCGACGGCCGATCTCGGTGATGAAGCGTGCGTTGATCTCATAAATGATATCGAGAAGGCGTGGCAACAGGCGGCGGAACATTGAAACAGGCCACATCTCGAGCGCTTCAGGCAACAGCGTGTGGTTCGTATACGCCATGGTCTGACTGGTAACTTCCCAGGCCTCGTCCCACTCGAGATCAAACTCGTCCATCAGCAGCCGCATGAGTTCGGGGACGGCAATCGCAGGATGTGTATCGTTCAGCTGCATGCAGTTCTTCTCGGCAAACAGCCTGACGTCGTTACCGTGATGGTAGGTGAAATAGCGAAGTGCATCCTGGAGGCTGGCAGACGCGAGAAAGTATTGCTGTCGCAGGCGCAACTCGTGGCCGCCTTCGGTGGCTGTGTTCGGGTACAGAACCATCGTGATGTTCTCGGCGAGGTTCTTGGACGCAACCGCATCGGTGTAACTGCCGGCATTGAACTCGTCAAGGTCGAATTCATCGGTTGCCTCTGCCGACCAAAGTCTCAATGTGTTGACGATGCCATTCCTGTATCCGGGAATAGGCACGTCGTACGGAATCGCGAGGACATCCTGAGTGTCAGTCCATTGATGATGTTTCACACCCTTTGCATCTTTGGTGACTGATGTGTGGCCGCCAAATTTTACTGTCTGCGTAAACTCAATTCTCTCGATTTCCCAGGGAAAGCCTTCACGCAACCAGGAATCCGGTTCCTCGTACTGATAACCATTTTCTATGCGTTGGCGAAACATGCCGTATTGATAGCGGATGCCATAGCCAACCGCAGGTAACGCCATTGTCGCGCAACTGTCGAGGAAACAAGCAGCGAGGCGGCCGAGCCCGCCGTTGCCCAAACCTGCATCATGTTCGCGGTCGTAGACGTCTTCCAGATCGAGGCCGATACGCTGCAGTGCTTCGGATGTTTCATGTTCGATACCGAGATTCAATAGCGCATTGCGCAGCAAGCGGCCCATGAGGAATTCAAGCGAAAGGTAGCTGACGCGGCGATTGTCATCGCGTTCGATCGCTTTGAGCGTGTCACCCCAGCGCTCCATGATTCGATCGCGCGCTGCGTAGACAACTGCCTGGTAAAGAAATGGCGACTTCGTGCGCACAGTGCGTCTGCCGAGCATACGCCCGAAGTAATGTGTGAAGTCTTTGAGAATAGCTTCGGAAGTCATTGGCAAGTCGGGCGCCCGTAACAGCTCCATATCACCCATTCCCACTGTTTTGTCAGATCGTGCAGACATTCATCGTGCTCCGTAAGGAATTCTGATTATTCAGGCAAAAGTATGAGCGTTGCAAGCGGTGGGATTGTAAGGCATGCCGAAAACGGTTTGCCATAATGTTGCTGCTCGCTGGGAGTGATAACGCCGTTGCCAGTGCCACTGCCGCCGTATTTTTCCGCGTCAGTGTTTATGATTTCTTTAAGTGGGTTTCCTGTTGCGACACCAATTCGGTAGTCGTAACGGGTAACAGGCGTAAAGTTGGATATACAGATTACGTATCCGCCAGACTTGTCGCGGCGAATCCACGACAGCACGCTGTTGTCGTGATCATCCCAGTCTATCCACTCGAAACCTTCGTCCGAAAAGTCGATCTCATGGAGCGCTGGAGTTTGCGTGTATACATGATTCAAGTCTTTGACCAGGATTTGCACGCCACTGTGGTTCTGATACTCCAACAGATGCCAATCCAACGATCGGTCGTGACTCCACTCCTGGCCTTGTGCGATTTCGCCACCCATGAACATCAGTTTCTTGCCCGGGTGGGCGTACATGCTGGCGTAGTAGGCCCGAAGGTTTGCGAATCGCTGCCACTCGTCACCGGGCATGCGCCCGAGCAGGGAGTGTTTGCCATGCACGACCTCATCATGTGACAACGGCAAGACGAAATTCTCGGTGAATGCATAGACGAGTCCAAACGTCATCATGTCATGATGGTGTTTGCGGTGAATCGGTTCTTCGCTCATGTACGACAATGTGTCGTTCATCCAGCCCATGTTCCACTTGTAGGTGAACCCCAGTCCGCCCATGTCGACCGGGCGCGACACTCCGGGCCAGGCAGTGGATTCTTCGGCAAACGAAGTCGCTCCATGAGCATGTACCTCGGCATTGAGTTTACGCAAGAACGCGACCGCTTCGAGGTTTTCATTGCCGCCAAGTTCGTTCGGAAGCCACTCGTCCGCTTCGCGCGAGTAGTCCAGATAAAGCATCGACGCGACTGCGTCGACACGAATGCCGTCGATGTGAAACTCATCGATCCAGTACAGCGCACTGCCAATCAGGTAGTTGATCACTTCTCGACGCCCGAAGTTGAAGATCAACGTGCCCCAGTCCGCGTGTTCGCCTTTGCGAGGATCCTCATGCTCGTACAATGCCGTACCGTCAAACTGTCGCAAGCCATGTTCATCTTTGGGAAAGTGCGCCGGCACCCAGTCGATGATGATAGCTATGCCGGCGTTGTGACAACGGTCGACGAAGTATCGAAAGTCATCGGGACTACCGAAACGCTGCGTCGGGGCAAACATGCCAATGGGCTGGTAACCCCAGGAGCCGTCGAACGGATGCTCCGATATCGGCAGCAGCTCAATGTGAGTGAACCCCATATCCGCAACATAGTCGACGAGCTCATCCGCGAGCTCCCGGTACGTAAGGTATCGATTGCCCTCATCAGCCTTGCGTCGCCATGAACCGAGGTGAACTTCGTAAATACTGACAGGACTATCGAGATTAGGGACGACGCTGCGCTTGCCGACCCAGCTGCTGTCCTTCCATTGATAGCCGCTTTCGTAAACGATAGAGGCGTTGCCAGGCGGGGGCTCATGGTAATTGCCATAAGGATCTGTTTTTAACGGCAGCAGCTTGCCGTCTTTATCGAGCATTTCGAATTTGTAGCGTGCGCCACCGCCAACGCCGGGAAGAAAAAATTCCCAAATGCCATTAGCCGGATGAAGTCGCATGATGTGACGGCGCCCGTCCCAGTCATTGAAGTCGCCGACGAGACTTACGCGCGACGCATTAGGCGCCCAAACAGCAAAGCGTGTGCCTGGAACGCCCTCGAGCGAAATCACCTGCGCGCCGAGCTTGTTGTAGATCTGCCGGTCCGACCCTTCGCCAAGCAGATACAAGTCGATATCGCCAAGCGATTGTGGAAAACGATAAGCGTCTTCGATGTCTGCGATGTGACCGTCGTGTGTAGTAACCCGAAGCCGGTAGCGGCGTTTTCTCGGCGGCATGGCTGCTACGAACAGTCCGTCGGAGTGCACCTTTTGCATGTCTGCAAGGTGGTTGCCATCAGCATCGATGAGATCAACCTGCTTGGCCTGGGGTTGAAAAGCTCGCACGACACGCAATTTGCCAACGCTGTGGACGCCGAGCAGAGCGAACGGGTCGCGATGGCGACCCTCGGCGAGGGCAGTAAACGCGTCGCCATTACGCTTGATGTCGGTATCAATGCTCATAAAGATTCTCTACCGTCTGTCGGGCCGACTCGTTCCAGCTAAAGCGCTCGGACGCGGCGCGAATACAGATGCTTTGCCAGCGGTCATGATCGTTAGCTTTGACGTTCAGCGCTAACTGGACTGTTTCAACAAAGTGGGCGGCCTGTTCGTGCGAAGTATTTCCCTCGAATACAAATCCAGAGCGCTCGTGCTTAACCGTATCCTTGAGGCCACCAACGCCGTGTACCACGCAAGGCTGCGCAAATTGCATTGCGAGCATTTGACTGATGCCGCACGGTTCGAAACTCGAAGGCATCAGGAACAGGTCGCCGGCGCGATAGAGTGGATCTGCAAGCGTTGCGGAGAACCCACACAGTAACAGTAAATTGTCTGCGTGTTCGGCAATCTCGACCATACGCTGTTCGTATTGCGGCTCGCCGCTGCCAAGCAAGATTAAAATGCCATCCTTGCCGGCGATATCAAGAACGTGTTCGAGCGCTACGCGCCCATCAGGCATCTCTTCAAAGAACAGGGCGGCTTTCTGTCGCACGAGTCGGCCGACGCTCGTCAGGACATTCTTTGGCCGTCGTTTCGGTAATGATGCCAACCTTCGTTTGGCGAGTGCATGCATTCGCGATGACGGGTTCTCAGCCAGCCACGCATCAACCTGTTCCGTTGCCATGTTGAGCAAGCGTTGCCAGCCTGGCCGACGACCGACCCGTTGCCGATAGTTACAACCATTCAAGATGCCGATCAGGTGACCGTCGTGACTGGCAGTGTCGAGTTCTTTCTCCAGGCCTTCGCCACCAATAAACCCCTGCTCGTCGTTACTCGGCCGGCAGATCTCGGTTGCATAGGTCGGAGATACAGTGCTAACCACATCCGCGAGGCGAATCGCTGTTGCCATAGGGTTGAAGCATTCTGCGATATGCGGATCGCGGATTGCGGAGTAGGTGTAGCGCAGATCCGGGAACCAGGACTCGAGCGATGACTCGTCGCCAGAAATAGGGCGTATTCCCTGGTAAGAAAGATTGTGAATAGTGAATACCGTGCGTATGTCGCGCAGGCGCCTGTAACCGTCGGCGAAATTACGCAATACGCAATAGAAGGCAGCGTGCCAGTCGTGCAGGTGCACGATATCCGGCAATTGTTGTTGCTGATCTATCCACGCGGCGGCCGCAGTGCAGAAAAAAGCGAATTTGTTGGCGTCGCTGGCGAATGGCCGATCCGGATCGTCATCGCTGTAGATCACCCCGGAACCGGCGGGTGAAAAAAATGGGTGTTCAAACGCGATGTTACACACGCTGTCTTCGCTGCCCGGAATCTCAAATACCTGCAGCGCCTGTTCTTTGCCCCGAAATAAAACTTCGATCGTTCCAATCTGCTTCGCCCCGGGTAGTCGATGAAACATACCGTAAGATGGCGTAAGGACAGTGGCGTTCCACCCGACCCCCGACAGGGCGGCAGGCAGGTCGCGCACGACGTCGCCCACGCCGCCGACTTTTCCTCCTGGCAGGGCACCGTTTTCCGCGGCAATGAATATGACGTGCTTTGTTCCGATGACGGCAGACCTACGTTAGCGCGTGAAATGTAACTGTTGACCCAGCATGTCGGGCGTTACAAGTGTTAGGCCACTTTCGGTGACGCGGAAACCGCGTTCTCGATCTGCATCGTGATCTTCGCCGATTACCGTGCCATCCGGGATCTCCGCGCCGCGATCGATAATGGCGCGAGTGATGCGACAGTGGCGCCCGACAGTTACATCCGGCAGAACAACAGCTTGGTCGATGCTGCTGTATGACTTTACTGCCGAGCGCGAGAACATCAACGAATTTGTTACTTTCGCACCGGAGATCAGGCAGCCACCGGAAACCATCGACTGTATGGCCTCGCCGCGTCGGCCTTCTTCATCAAATACGAACTTTGCCGGGGGAGACTGAATCTGGTGTGTAAAAACAGGCCACTTCTGGTCGTACAAATTGAGCTGTGGTGATACTGATACCAGCTCCATATTCGCTTCCCAGAAAGCATCGAGCGTGCCGACGTCGCGCCAGTAGGCCTGCGCATCGGTTTCCTGATCGCGGAAAGCAAAGGCATAGACTTTATGTTCATCGATGATCGACGGGATAACATTACGACCAAAGTCGTGTTGCGTTCCGGGCGTGTCGGCGTCCTTGATAACCTGTTCGTACAGGAAATTGGTATTGAAAAGGTAATTACCCATTGATGCGAGGCACACACCGGGTTTACCCGGTATGGGATTCGGTTTCTCGGGCTTTTCATCGAAGGCGATGATGCGACCGGTCTTGTCGACGGTCATGACGCCGAACTGCCCGGCCGCCTCTTCGAGCGGCATTTCGATACAGCAAATCGTCATGTCCGCCTCTTTGTCGGCATGGGCGGCGAGGAACGGGCCATAGTCCATCTTGTAAATGTGGTCGCCGGACAGAATCAGAACGAATTTCGGTTCGTGCGTGCGAATAATATCGAGGTTTTGGTAGATGGCGTCTGCAGTACCGCGATACCACTCGCCACCAACTCGCTGCGAGGCTGGCAGAATCTCTACGAATTCGCGACTTCCGGCCTGGAACCACGACCAGCCATGTACGAGATGCTGGATCAGCGAGTGCGCTTTGTATTGTGTCAGCACGCCCATACGTCGAATGCCTGAGTTGATGCAGTTGGACAGCGCGAAATCAATAATTCGGTATTTTCCACCGAAATACAGCCCAGGTTTCGCCCGCCAGTTAGTTAGTTCGTAAAGGCGCGAGCCGCGCCCGCCCGCAAGTACCAATGCGAGTGTTTCCCGCGTCAGTCGGCTGATGAAGCGCGGATCGTCGGAATATATCTGTGCGGCCATGTTGGGTATTCCCGAGGTCAGACTTTGACGCTTCAAGTCTGCCAGACTCACGGCCCGGGTGGGTATCAATTTTGGAAAAACTGCTTAACTTTCAGTTTTGTAGTGCGCGATCGGAATCACTAACCCAGGCGGCGACCTGCACTCGGACACCGTTGCCCAATTGCTCATCGCTGACCCGCCAACGCCAGTTGTTGCTCGACGTGCCTGGTATGTTCATCCGGGCCTCGGACCCCAGGCCCAGATAATCCTGCATCGGTGCGATCGCCAGCCGGGCATTCGTCGATAACGCCGCCTTGATCAGGTCAGAATGTATGGTTTCAGCGCTGCCGCCGGTGACCTGCAGAACCGCTTGTTGAGTTTGTTTGATTTCGAGATCGCTGCGGATGTCGTCGGGGCTGCCGCGGAACCAGCCTACCGTCGTATCGTTGTCATGTGTGCCGGTATAGCAAACTCTGTTCTCGGCGACAGTTAGCAAATCGAAGTCCTCGTCCGCCACATCAAATTGCAGCACGACCATCCCGGGAATCTGGTGGCGGTCGCGGAGCTCATCGACGGCGGGCGTAATGACACCCAGATCCTCGGCTACGATCGGAAGATTCCCCAGTGCTTTTTCCATCGCGTCGAAAATCGCATCGCCAGGTCCCGGTTCCCAGGTGCCCGTGCGCGCGGTTTCCGAATCAGCTGGAACTGACCAGTACGATTCGAAGCCACGGAAATGGTCAATACGAACAATATCGTTAAGGTCGGCCGAAGCCCGCAAGCGCTCAATCCACCAGCGGTAGCCATCGGCGGCGTGAATATCCCAGGCATACAGCGGGTTACCCCACAACTGGCCGTCCGCGCTGAAATAGTCTGGTGGAACGCCGGCAACATGATCGGGATTGCCGTCGCGGTCGATACGCAGTATTTCCCGGTTGGCCCACGCGTCCGAGCTGTCGAGTGCGATGCAGATCGGCATGTCACCGAAAAGCCGCACGCCGCGCTCATTGGCATAGCTGCGCAAGCGCTGCCACTGGTGATAAAACAGAAATTGGAGGACTTTGGCGTCAGCGATTTCAGTATCAACAGTCAATTCGAACTCTCGCAGCGCTAGCGGCTTGCGATGTACGTACTTGGCTTCCCACTCGGGCCAGGGTCTCTCGCCGTGCTGCGTTTTGAGGATCCGAAACAGCGCATAATCATGTAGCCAGAGCTTGTCGTTTTTCTCGACAAAATCATCACAGGCTTTTTTTAGCTCTAAACTGGCTCTTTCCTCGAAGCGGCCAGCCGCCAATCTCAGCAGGTGGTTCTTTATAGGAATCAGGGCGCCGTAGTCGACGAAGTCACTCGGCAGCGTTGTTAGTTCGGAGACCTCTTCTTCGGTCAGGAAGCCTGAAGAAATCAATTCAGCGATGTCGATCAGAAGCTCGTTACCTGCGAATGTCGACAGTGGCTGGTAGGGCGAGTCGCCGTAGGCGGTCGGGCCGGTCGGAAGAAATTGCCAGACGCCAAGTTGCATATCCCGCATCGCGTCGACGAATTGCCGCGCATGCTGGCCGATTTCGCCGATGCCATAAGGTCCCGGCAAGGATGTTATGTGCAGGCCGACGCCGGCTTGCCTGCCTGGTGGCAGAACAGATTCTTCGTGCTTATTGGTCATCGGTTGCTTTTATGTTTGAGAACTGTTCGCAATTAACAGTTTGGGAAACTAATCATGAGGAGCACCCCCCGCAACTCAATGAATACGTATTCAAGGAATGAATACGTTTGCATTGCATTGCCCCTCGATAGTGCGGTTCTTAAGATGCGAGAGAAGTTATATGAATCCAGACCTTCCGGGGGAATGCTCAATGGTCACCAAAAAGCGCAACAAAGCGCAGCAAGCAGCTGACGAAACCAGTTTTTCAATGAATATCCGGCGCTCAGCGGTATCGCTCGCCGTAGCGGCAGCATTGCCGGGCGCCATGGTTCTGCCGACGGCAGCAATGGCTCAGGATGAAGCCGCCGATGGTGACGTTATTGAGGAAATCATTTCCTACGGTAAGTTCCGCCAAAGCCTGGTCGACTCGATCGGCACAAAACGCGACTCTTCAACAATTGTCGAAGCCATCTCGGCTGAGGACATCGGCAAATTGCCGGATTCCAGTATCGCCGAGTCATTGGCCCGCCTGCCAGGCCTTGCCGGTGAGCGCGTAAACGGTCGCACGAGTGACGTCTCTGTCCGCGGTTTTAAAGGGGACTACAGCGGCGTCACGATGAATGGCCGCGAATTGCTTGGTATCGGTGACAACCGTAATGTCGAGTACGACCTGTATCCTTCAGAGATCATCAAGGGTGTGCTCGTTTACAAGGCACCTGATGCCACGATGACCACTGGCGGTATCGCTGGTATCGTCGATCTGCGTACCGCGCGACCGCTCGATGAAGAGTCCTATCTCGTCATCAACGCCAACTACGAGTCGAATGACCTGAGTTCGGCAAACCCGGACTTTGACGACACTGGTCATCGCCTTGCACTGAGCTACTCCGATACCTTTGCCGATGACACCGTTGGCCTGGCAGTGGCTGTCGCAACGACTGAATCGCCGAGCCAGGAGGTGCAATTCCGTGGCTGGGGCTATGCGGACGTTAATTTGGGCAATGCTACGGCAGGTCCGGGCATCACGTTGAACGGTGGTGAGAAAATTCTGGGCGGCCACGATTCTTTTGTTCGCTCCGGTGTATTGGAGCGCGATACGGTCAGCGCCGTTCTGCAATTCGCCCCGAATGACGACCTGACAGTGACTTTGGACGCCCTGTTCATCGATTACACAGAGGACAAGGTTTTCCGCGGTATCGAGGATGGCGGCCCCGAGTGGGGTGGAACCGCCTACACCGTTACCGGCCTTGAAAACGGCCTGGTGACGTCGGGATTCTACGAAGGTTTCACGTCCGTCATCCGCAACGACGCTGAGAGCAAGGACGCCGAATTGACAACATTCGGTATCAACGTCGAATACGATCTCAACGATGACTGGTCGCTCAATTTCGATGCGGCGCTCAGCGAATCCGACAAGCGCGTCACGAACATCGAAAGCTATTCGGGTGTCGGCCGCGCGGGTCTCGACTCGCAGGGTAGCCCGACACCGCGTTCGTGGACGATGACACCGACGGGCGCCATGTATGGCAATCACCCGACACTTGCACCGGTCGATCTGAGCGACTTCAACACAATCACGCTGGCCGGCCCACAAGGCTGGGGTGGTGGCATGCAGAATCTGCCCCAGTTCGCCGACACAATTGGACCGAATGGCGAGACAATCGGTCCGAATGAGGCACAGGACGGCTTCATCAACGAGCCCATCTTTGACGAAGAACTGACGACCCTGAAGGTTACAGCAGAGCGTTCGCTGGACGTCGGCATCCTGAGCGGTGTCGAGTTTGGTGTCTACTACTCGGATCGTAGCAAGTCCAAGGACAATGGTGGCTACTACCTGACTGCGCCGACCTGGCCGGCTGATGGCCCGATCCCCGAGGACGTCCGCTTTGGCGTGACGGATCTCAGCGCCTTTGGTCTCGGAACCATGGTTGCTTATGACGGTCTGGGCATGTTCCAGAGTGGTTTCTATACAGCGAGCGATGCCGCGATTCTGCAGCCGGATCGTGAAGGCGACAGCTACACGATCGATGAGCAGCTGACGGCAGTGTTCGCGAAAGTCGACTTCGACACGAATATCGGCGACGTAGTAGTCAACGGTAATTTCGGTGTGCAGATTATCAGCGCCGACCAGAAAGGCACAGGCCTCAGCGCGGCGATCGGGCCGAGTGGCTTTGTTGAGACGGTGGACGCCAGTGATGGCGATGACTATACGGACGTCTTGCCAAGCTTCAACATCAACTTCGAACTCATGGACGGCCACATCCTCCGGTCAGCTCTGTCGAAGTCGATCAGTCGACCCCGTATGGATCAGATGAAGCCGAATGGCCAGGTTAACTTCAATTTCAACTTCGCCAACGTGTCGAGCACCGACCCTCTAAACGGGCCGTGGAGCGCAAGTCTGGGTAACGCCAGGTTGAAGCCACTTGAGGCCAATCAATTCGATCTTGCCTACGACTGGTACTTCGCCGACGATGGCTTTGTTTCAGCAGCTTTCTTCTACAAGGACCTGACCAATTGGCACGCCGATGGATCGTTTATTGCCGACTTCACGGATTTCTACGTTCCCGGTTACCACGAGACGACCGATCCGAGCGACGGTTCGACTGTGACGCCTGGGACATTCCTCGGAGTTGTCTCGGCCAAGGCAGACGGGCTTGAAGGCTTCGTCAGGGGCTGGGAGCTGCAGGGCAACCTGCCGTTCCACAAAGTCTCGGAAGCACTGGACGGCTTGGGTTTGATCGCGTCGGTAGCATCGTATGATGGCCAGTTGGACGGCGGCCAGCCGGTACCAGGCTTGTCGAAGAGATCATTGCAGTCGACTGTCTACTATGAGAGAGGCGGTTTCCAGGCGCGTGTTTCGTGGACCAAGCGCAGCGCGTTCTCGACAGAGACACCTCAGTTGAGCTTGGCGCTGACGCCGGCCGTTGATCAGGGCGCGGAACTGATCGATGCGCAGATCGGCTTCGACTTCGGTCTTGCCGGAATCGATGCACTGGATGGTCTGTTTATCTCGCTGCAGGGCCAGAACCTGACGGACGAGGACACGCTGCAAACGAACAGCGATGCGCGAGAAGTGACAAAGTATCAGACCTTTGGTGCGAACTACCTGTTGAACGTCAATTACAGGTTCAAGTAAGCTCGCATGGCTTTAGCCAGAAACCCTGCCAGTTCTGCTGGCAGGGTTTTTTTATGCAAAAATCAAAGGCCTGATAAAATTGCTCGATCGTCTTCGCTGTACGCACAGAGGGTGAGGGTCAAATGAAGGACAAGATAAGGAAAGTCGTGATCGTTGGTGGCGGCACAGCCGGCTGGATGTCTGCTGCACTACTCAAGCGGCTGTATGCGGACCAACTGGATATCGAACTCGTTGAATCGGAAGATATCGGCATCATTGGCGTCGGCGAGGCGACCATCCCACCCATCCAGTTAGCCAACAACGTACTCGGGCTTGATGAAGCTGAATTTCTTCGTGAAACGAAGGCGACGATCAAGCTTGGGATTCAATTCGAAAACTGGCGAGTCCAGGGTGAAAAGTACTTCCACACCTTCGGTGCGCCGGGGCGAAGCCAGGCATTCTGCCATTTTCATCATTTCTGGGTTCGCGCCCAGCAAGCAGGATACGAGTCGAACCTTTGGGACTATGACCTGAATTACCTTTGTGCCGAGGCCGGCAAATTCGCCAAATTGCAGGTCAACGATCCGGTCTGGGAAATGCAATACGCGTATCACTTTGACGCTTCGCTGTATGGCCAATATCTAAGGAAGTACAGCGAAAAACTCGGGGTCAAACGTACAGAAGGCATGATTGAACAGGTCCACGTCCATGCCGAAAGCGGCTATGTTGAGACCCTGACGTTGAAAGACGGCACGGAGATCTCTGGCGATTTCTTTGTTGACTGTTCCGGTACCCGGGGTCTGCTCATTGGCCAGGCGCTGGATACGGGCTATGAGGACTGGGGTCACTGGCTACCTTGTGACCGTGCCATGGCAGTGCCTTCCGACCGGTTCCAGGAGACTTTGCCATACACCCGGTCCATTGCGCATTCGGCGGGTTGGCAATGGCGAATTCCCCTGCAACATCGCAATGGCAACGGCCTGGTCTACAGTAGCCAGCACTACAGTGATGACGAGGCGGCCGATATTTTGCTGAATAACCTGGACTCAAAAGCAATAGCCGAGCCGAAGATCATTCCCTTTAGAACCGGGCGTACGAGCAAGCAATGGAATCGAAATGTCGTGGCCGTTGGTTTGTCGAGCGGCTTCCTCGAGCCTCTCGAGTCGACGAGTATTCACCTGATTCAGTCTGCCATCGTGCGGCTGATTACGCTGTTCCCGCACGCCGGCGTCACAACGCAACTGATGGACGAATATAACCGGCAATCACAATACGAATTCGAATACATTCGGGACTTCATCATCTTGCACTACCACCTAACTGAGCGAGACGACAGTGAGTTTTGGCGTGGTGTACGCGATATGGCTGTGCCAGAGCGCATTACCGAGAAGATGGATTTGTTCAGGGCAACCGGGACGCTGACAAAGGACAACATGGATATTTTCCTCGAGTCCTCGTGGCTTCAGGTCATGTTGGGGCAGGGAATCATGCCCCAGGATTATCATCCGCTTGCCGATACCCTGACGGAGGAACAGCTCAAGCAAAAGCTGGAAAACACGAAGAAGACCAAGTTGCAGCCAATGCCGAAAATCCCCAGTCACGACGACTTTCTGGAGATGTTCTGTAAGGCAAGTTGAAGATGATCTGCTTGCGTCCTCAATTTACGCTGATTTGCGTCGCCTTTCTCCTGGTGGCCGGGTGTGCGCAGGACGCCGACGAGCATGACGAGCCTTCTGTACCGACATTCAGCAATCCGATCATTCCTGGCTTTGCACCGGATCCGTCTATTGTCCGTGTGGATGAAGACTTTTACCTGATTAACTCTACATTCGAGTATTTTCCGGGGATTCCTGTTTACCACAGCCGGGATCTGGTCAACTGGGAATTGATCAGTTATGCCATTCACGAGCCGACACAGGCCGAGCTAAGTGGCATCAAGTCGAGTGATGGAATCCACGCGTCGACGATTCGACACCATGATCGTCTGTTCTACATCATCACCACGAACAACGTTGCGGGAAACATGGTGAACTTCATCGTCACTGCCAATGACCCGCGAGGACCCTGGTCTGCGCCGCATGTAATCGAAGGTGCGCCGGGAATCGATCCATCGCTGTTCTTCGACGACGATGGTCGGGCCTGGTATGTCGGCAACCACATGCCGCCCGATCCGGAGTTCGATGGGCAAGCTGAAATATGGTTGCAGGAACTCGACCTCGACAGCATGGGGCTGATCGGCGAGCGGCACTACCTGTGGCGCGGTTGTTGTGGTGGCGTGTGGGCCGAAGGTCCGCACATCTATAAGAAGGACGGCTATTACTACCTGTTGATTTCGGAAGGCGGTACAGCCTACGAACACGCGTTGGCCGTTGCGATTAGCGAGAACATCACGGGTCCCTACCAGAATAATCCCCGCAATCCGGTTCTGACCCACCGGCAACTGAGTTACGACTTTCCGATAACCGGCGTTGGTCATGCCGATCTCGTTGAACTTCAGGATGGTCGTTGGTATGCGGTCGCACTCGGTTGGAGGTTGGTCGATGGCAGGCACGGCATCCTTGGCAGAGAGACATTCCTGTTGCCGGTGGTCTGGGAGACCGAACACTACTGGTGGAAAGAGGAGAAGCTGACATTTCCGGTGTTCAGTCCGAAAACCGGGCGAATAGAACTTCATTACCCGGTGCCGTTCGCAGATACCTCGCAACAGGAATTCGGGAAATTCATCGATGACTTCGAGAAGCCGACACTTGGACTTGAATGGAATTTCCGGCGCGCGCCGACGCAGGTTTTCCACAGCCTGACTGATAACGAAGGGTCGCTGAGATTGTATTTGCAGCCGGGTGCTGTCGCTGAGCAAGCGCAGTACAGCTTTGTCGGTTTACGACAGCGGCAGTTCGAATTTGATGCGGCTACCGAGATGACGTTTGGTCCGTCGACCGACGAAGAGGCCGGCCTGATCGTCATTCAAAATGACAAGTCAGCATTTATGCTGACAATGGCCTCGAGTGATGCTGGTAATCATCTGCGACTCTCACAATCTCTGTACGGGGACGTTACGCTATTGGCCAAGCAGCCTGTCGATGGCGATACCGTGTACCTCAAGGTTGCGGGAACCTACCTTGACTACGGTTTTTACTACTCCACAGACGGTGAAAACTGGCATGAAATAGGTGAAAGCGTGGACGGTACGGCGCTTTCTCCTTATTTCCTGAGGGGCTACAACTATACGGGCGTCTACGTCGGCTTGTACGCCTCTGCGAATGGGATGGTGTCTGATAATTATGCGGATTTCGAGTCATTCAATCTCAATTCAAACGCGGGGACCAGAGATGACTGGTATTACCGGCAAGAGAGGCAAAATGAAGCTCAGTAATATCGGCTATGCAGTGCTCACGACGTTAGCGCTTGCAGGGAGCGTTATCTCCACCGCGAACGCCGCGGAGTACAAGTTGTACTACCTGGGCGGCCAGTCGAATATGGAAGGTTTCGGTTACGTCGACCAACTGCCGAAGGACGCGACGCATACGTCTCAGGACGTAATGATTTTCACCGGACAAATGGCGCTCGACAATGAAACGAATGGTGGCGTTGGTATCTGGCAGCAACTGCAGCCTGGTCATGGCACCGGGTTCAAGACAGATGGCGAGACCAATCAGCTATCGAATCGATTCGGCCCCGAGTTGTTGTTCGGCCGGACGATAGCGGATCTCGCGCCCGGCTCGAAAATCGCCATTATCAAGTACGCGCTAGGCGGTTCGGGGCTGGCAATTGGCGTTGGTTACGGTAACTGGCACCCCGACTTCTCCGACGGTGCTGGCATCAACCAGTACGACCACGCATTGACGACAATGCGCAACGCGCTGGCACATACGGACATAGACGGCGACGGGGTTGCCGATCGACTGGTTCCAGCCGGCATTGTCTGGATGCAGGGCGAGGCGGATGCCTATGACAGTCAGGCGGCCGCCGATGATTACCGGGCGAACCTGGAGCGGTTGATGAATTTGCTTCGAGCCGCGCTGCGCATTGATGACCTGCCTGTGGTCATCGGCAAGATCACGGATTCTGGGATGGCAGAGGACGGCTCCGTCATGGATTACATCGAAACTGTACAGCAGGCCCAGCAAGCGTACGTGGACGACGATGCCTGCGCCACCTATGTCACGGTGACCGACGACCTGACGCACTCGAGCGATGCCTGGCACTACGACACGGAGGGTTTCGTGCGTCTCGGCACAGCGTTTGCCGAGGCGATGAAAGACCTGGAGCACGAGTGTCAACAAACCGAATAGCGGCATTAATTTGCTTCGTGTTGTCGCTGCAGGCCTGCGGCGGCGGTGGGAGCAAATCGACGCCGCCACCGCCGCCTCCAGCCAGCACGATTACGATTAACTATCTGCGTGTGGAACCTGCTTACAGCGGCTGGGGGCTGCACCTTTGGGGCAGCGCGATCGATGCAAGCGTAGCCACGACGTGGAACTCGCCGCGCTCTTTCAATCGTGTAGAGAACGGAGCCGCGATATTCGAGATTCCGATTACCAACCGAGCGGGTAATCTGAATCTCATCGCGCACAACGGCGATCTCAAGAGTCCGATCTACGATCTTACACTTGTGCCGCAAGACTTTGCGGCCGGAGCCTGGGTCGTACAGGATACAGTCGCGTCACTAAATGGCACCATTGGAACCCTGTTTGACAACGAGGCGGACGCATTGGCGGCATTGAACGCGCTCGGAAATGCGTCCGTTAACCTGGATCTATCGAGCGTCGTTAGTAACGATGTGGACAGCGGTTTGCCGGCCGATTGGGCGGACTACGCGGGCTTTATCGAGATCTATGTTCGCGGCTACCAGGACTCCGACGGTGACGGCGCCGGTGATATCCAGGGATTGATTTCGCGGCTGGACTATCTTGCCGGGCTTGGAGTGAACGGAATCTGGCTGATGCCGGTTACCGAAAGTGCCGATAACGATCACGGTTACGCTGTCGAGGATTATCGTGCGATCGAACAGCAATATGGCACGATGACGGACTTCGAACTACTGCTGACCGAAGCACACAATCGCGGTATCGCGGTCATTATCGACTACGTGATCAACCATTCAGCGAGCACTAATCCCTTGTTTCTGGACGCGTCGACATCGTCGGCAAACGACAAGCGTGACTGGTATGTCTGGGAAGTGAATCAACCTTCGGGCTGGAACACTTTTGCCGGCGACCCTTGGCGAAACAATGGCAACGGCTGGTACTACGGAATTTTTTCTCCGCTGATGCCCGATTTTAATTTGCGCAACTCTGAAGTTGTGGAGTTTCACAAGGACAATCTTCGCTTCTGGCTTAACAAGGGCGTCGACGGGTTCCGCTTTGATGCTGTTAGCGTACTGTTTGAGAACGGTTCGGGTGAGTGGGAGGATGCGCCGGAGAACCACACGCTACTCGGAGAGTTGCAGACTCTCATCAACAGCTACAACAAGCGCTACCTCGTTTGCGAGGCCCCTGCGTCACCGGCTGACTATGCTGCAGCCACATCCTGCGGGCGCGCATTCGCCTTCCAGGTGCCCGGCGCGATATTGAATTCGGCCAGAAACAGTACCGTGGATTCCAACTTCGTCGATCAGCTCGAGCTCGCGCGCACAGATTACATGCCGTTGATTCTTTCGAATCACGATAGTTTTGCTGGTGACCGCATCTGGAACCAACTCAACGGTAACCAGGAGCAATACAAGCTCGCCGCGGCCAGCTACCTGTTGGCGGCGCGTACACCGTTCACCTATTACGGAGAAGAAATCGGATTGGCGGGCGCGGCAGGCTTATCCGGCGACGCTGCGCTGCGCACGCCCATGAGCTGGACGAGCGACCCGAACAATGCCGGGTTTTCGGCAGTCATGCCGTTTCGTGAACTGTCGGCGAATTCAACGACGCAGAACGTCGAACTTGAATCCGCCGATGGAACATCTTTGTTGGCCTACTACAGCGAACTGATGACCTTGAGAAACAACTATCCTGTGATTGGTGCAGGCAACCTGGACGTGCAGACCCAAGGTGGCGATCCAGTGCTGCTGTTTGCACGCAATTCGGCCAGCGCATGTGCCGTGATTGCGATCAATTACAGCAGTCAAGATCAGCCAGTATCCGCGATGACCTCATGTCCGAATGCGGATTTCGATATCGTGCTCGGTGGCAGTGGCACTATTGCTGCTGACGCTTCCGGCGTCGTCGCGATAACGGTGCCTCTTCGAACGGCCACTGTGTACCACGCCACACCGTAGTTACTCCGTATCAGGGTACCGGCTGTCCGTTGCGGGCCTCAATTAAGCGATACCAGTCCTC
>Ga0224512_10000800_pt1 | contig 32177 bp, 28 predicted proteins | sample SF_May12_sed_USG_4_FD_169103 | JGI IMG/M metagenome (GOLD analysis project Ga0224512, IMG submission 169103) | Sediment microbial communities from San Francisco Bay, California, United States - SF_May12_sed_USGS_13 | ecosystem: Environmental > Aquatic > Marine > Sediment | place: USA... | reverse complement strand
TCGCCATCGCACCCTCGACCGCGGCGACTTTCGCCGTGTCACTGATATACAGTTCGACCTCGCGCTCCAGCTTGATAGAACCCCGGACTTCAGATCCAGGCCCGATGATGACTTTGGGCACGCGGGATTTATTGTTGCCCCAGCCCCAGGAATTCGGCTTTTCAATGATCAGGTCGCCCTCGATGACCGCGGCATCACTGAGGTCGACATCACCGCTAACCGTACTGACGTTGCCGCCCACCACGCTGCCCTGGAGCTCGATGCTGCCATTCACGTTACCGACATCTTTGGCCACTTTACTGCCTTTTGCCAGCATGATGCTGCCATTTACAGCATCAACCTCCCCGGAGATGATTGAATTTGCGCCGACTCTGATCGCACCGTTTACCGTAGTCAGGTCCTCGGCCCTGACACCGTCCGCGATACTCAGGCTGCCATTGACGGTCTGGGCATCTTCGATCGTGGCATCGTCATCAACGCGAATCTTGCCGTTGACGGTCTCCAGCGAGCCGCTCACGACGGCGCCCTCACCCACCGACACGCTGCCGTTGACAGTCGTCGCACCATCAGCTTCACTGCCCGCATCGATCCTGATGCTCTTGTTGACGCTAGCGCCATACACCGGGACCACCAACAACATGGCCAGCAAACCGACCGTGAATGCGCTCTTGATCAATGCCTTGTTCATCTTATAGTCCCCTGGGAATATCTACTGTTTAGATACCCCGGACGCTGAAACGGTTGCAACCCGAGAGAAAAAAATGCCCTACCCACTGATCGATATAGGTGCCAATCTGACGCACGACAGTTTCGATGAGGACCGCGACGCAGTGCTGCAGCGCGCCAGCGATGCCGGCGTAACGAAAATGATTGTTACCGGCAGCAGCAATCAGGGCAGTATCGACGCCGTCACGTTGGCCCGAACCGAGCCGGGCCGCCTGTATGCGACGGCTGGCGTACATCCGCACCATGCGGCGGATTTTGACGAGAGCAGCATCGAGCTGATCACCGAATTGGCCGAAGACGCTGCAGTCGTGGCCGTCGGCGAGTGCGGGCTGGACTACTTCCGCAACTTCTCGCCACGTTCGGATCAGCTGCGAGCGTTTCAGGCGCAGCTGGAGATCGCCGCCGCGACGGCTTTGCCCGTGTTCCTGCACCAGCGTGACGCACACGACGACTTCGTCGAAGTCCTCGAACCGATGCTGCCCAGGCTGTCCAGGGCCGTCGCCCATTGCTTCACGGGCGAAGGTGAGTCACTACGTGAATACCTCGCCATGGGGCTGTGGATCGGCATCACCGGCTGGATTTGCGACGAGCGCCGGGGCGCGCATTTGCATGACATTGTTTCGATCATTCCCGATGACCGGCTGCTGATCGAGACCGATGCGCCGTACCTGCTGCCACGGACAATTCAACCGAGGCCCAGGTCGCGGCGGAACGAACCGGCCTATCTGACTGAAGTAGTGCGTGTTGTGGCGGAAGCGCGAGGGCAACGCGTGGAGCACGTAGCGAACATCACCACCAACAATGCCATGCAATTCTTTAACCTGGACTAGTCGCTCCGGAAACCACCTTCTCGTGCTGAACGCCGCTCGGCATTCAGGTTGATCGCCACATTAGCAGGTCGGTGTACACGGTCCGCCCCAACTGAAAATCTGCCGTGCCTACCACGTCGAAGCCATATTTACGGTAACAGTTCACGGCCCACGGTGCGTATTCCCAAACCGAAAGCCAGATGCCATCGGCAGCCTTGTCACGAGCAAAACTGGCGGCGGCCTCTATCAGCATTCCGCCGATGCCGCACCGTTGCTGCTCGGGCATGACGTATACCTGGTGCAGTTCGAGCGCACGCGTTGCCGGCACTTCGTCGGGACGTGTATTCTCGCGAATCTTCACAAAACCTGCGGCCACCGCATCGTTCATGGCAATGAGATAATTGTGCCCGGGCAACTGCATCTCCTTACGAATCGCCTCTTCGCTAAAGAAGGCATCAAGGTGTGCAACCAGGTCGTCCGGGTGAGACCAGGCTTCGTAGGCTTGTCTGAACGATGCATGCCCGATCGCCGACAGGTCCTTGATGTCATCGTCGTCCGCCTTGCGTATCTTGACACCTCCGGCCATCGTGACAGTCTCGGTCACTTGATCCGCTGACCGAGCATTCGATCAACCTGCGTGTCCAGCGCAGCCTTGCGAATCAAGTCCCAGTGCGGTTTGAATGCATCGACTTTTCGCTTCGCCGCGGTTTTATCCGCCTCGCCGAACTCGTCCAGAAGTTCGTCGAGATTGGTGACCAGACTGGGCACGCCCTTCGTGAACTCGGCGCCGTCAAGAAACAGAATCCGTCCTGCCACCGGCACTTGCCGGACGATGTGACGCACGGCTGCGATTCGATCGTAGAGCGCCGCCTGCGGGTTCGGAAAGGCGTAGCGGCGTTCGTTGCTGATCACAGCCCACTCGGTCATTTTATCGCTGCCAAATATTGTGCCCACAGCTTCCTTGATGTCGATGATCAGCAAGCCCTGAGACGTCAGCAGCAGGTGATCGATCTGAATCTCGCCATCATCACCGTTCGGAATCAGCAGGTGCTCGATACGATCGTAACCGATGTCACTCAGGACTTTCTTGAGCCGGTTGCCGGCGTCGCGCCGACGATACAGAAACCATATCACCAGCAATACAAGCACACCAATCAGCGCGGGCCACCAGACGTTTTCCGCTGTCAGTAGCTCGGCCATCAGCCGAAATGCCCCGACATTGCCGCTGCAAGATCGCCAAGCTGCGGATCGATTGATACAGAGCGACTCGGCCGCGCCATAATCTCGGCAAGCTCATCTGGCAACGGAACCGAAGCGCCAATCAGCGGCTCGACGATTGTTTCGAATTTCGCGGGGTGTGCTGTAGCGACCAGTATCCAGTCATGCTGCCTGCGCAATTCGTCGTCGAGTTCATGAAAGGTATGTGTCGCCGTCGCCGTGTGCGGGCAGGTCGCAAATCCAAAATCGGCATAGTCCCTGCGTATCGCGGCTTCAATCTGCGCATCATCGACTGACAGCACGCCGAGGCATTCACGCAGGACGTCGGCCTCACCCAGCAGATTGCGCAATCTTTCCATATTGCTCGGATCGCCTACGTCCATCGCCGATGCGAGTGTCTGCACACTTGCCCGCGGAACCCAGTTAAGAGTGGAGAAATACTCGGGAATAGTCCGGTTAGCATTGGTCGCAAGCACGATCGGTCCGATGGGCAAGCCCATTTCACGAGCCATGATACAGGCCAGCGCATTGCCGAGATTGCCCGTCGGAATCACGAATCCCGGTTTGCTGCCCGCGCCGCGCAGATGCCTCAGACTGGCGGCCGCATAATAGGTGCTTTGCGGCAGCAGTCTGCCGATGTTGATACTGTTCGCCGAGCTGAAACGATACCTGGAATTCAGCCCGGCGTCGGCCAGTGCCGCTTTCACGAGCGTCTGGCAATCGTCGAATGCTCCGCGCACCGACAGAGACAGCACATTGTTGCTCCAGCAGGTCAGCTGGTGCTCCTGGCGCGCAGAAACGCGACCCTCTGGAAACAGCACCACAACCCGCATGCCGGGCCGTTTGTCGAACGCCGCGGCGACCGCGCCACCGGTATCACCCGAAGTGGCGACAAGGATCGTCAGTGGCGATGCTGCGTCGCCCTCGAGCCGACCGAGGCACGCTGCAAGGAACCCTGCCCCAACATCCTTGAACGCGGCGGTCGGCCCATGATAGAGCTCGAGCAGGCTGGCGTTGCCGTCGCGCATCGGCAGTGGCGTAGTTGGAATCGGAAAACTGAAAGTTTCAGCGAGTATCTGCTCGAGGTCTTCAAGCAAAGAGGAGTCGCTGAAAAACGGCCTTAACAGGGTTGCCGCAACCTCGGGAATGGTCGTTGCAGCCTCGAAGTCCCTGACCTCGAACGACGGCAATTCGACCGGCACATAGAGGCCGCCATCGGCCGCGATGCCGTTCACCAGCGCAGCATCGAGGCTGACCGTTGTGTCACCACGTGTGCTGACAAAGCGCATGGTCAGGTCTCCACATGCGCGCCCGGCGCGTCGAGCGGACTCACCCACGACTGACATTGGACGCCGACACCACGACACGCCTGCTCCATCGCCGTAGCGAGATTGTTTGCCACGTTTTCCTTGCACAAGGCAAACATACTCGGGCCGCTTCCGGACAGGCTTACACCGAGGGCACCACCACGCTCCGCCGCTGCTTTTACCGCATCAAAGCACGACACCGCGGAGGCACGCTGCGGCTCAATAACCACATCCTTGAGTGTCCTGCCTATCAGTGCAATATTCCCGGTGGCGCAAGCCGCGATGAAACCGGCGAGATACCCCTGCTGGCTCAGCCACTGCTCCATCGAATAGCCTTTGGCAAGGCTCCGGCGTGCGTGCGCCGTATTGACCTGAAGTTCCGGGTGAACGAGGACCGCACTGAGACCCTTTGGAACGGGCACGCGAATGATCTCGGGCAATAAAACCCGCGGACACAAGATCATCCCGCCCATCAGGCAGGGCGCCACATTATCGGCATGCAGTCCGCCGCTGGCGTATTTTTCGCCTTCGAGTGCATACGGCAGCAGTTGCCGGTCGGCCAGCGGATTTGGCAGCAGCGCATTGACGGCAACGGCTGCTGCGACGGCTGACGCGGCCGAGCTGCCCATTCCCGATTGCAATGGAATGCCCTTGTGGACCTTCAACTCAACGCCGCCATCAGCGCCGTACTCTTTCCAAAGCGCCTGTGCAGCGATGGAGGCTGTGTTGTGATCCGGGTCGGTTGACAGATACGGATGCAGTTCACCATCGAGACCACGCACCTCTGCGATTGTGACTCCAGTGCCGTCTGTTCTGCGTGCGATAACGCGGTCACCGACGCCCGTCAGCGCCAGCCCCAGCATGTCGAAACCGACAGCCAGATTTCCAATCGACGCGGGTGCAAACGCAGTTACGGATTCGACCACGTCAGTCATCCCAACTCAGGTATTTGGCGAGCCGCAGCAGGTCGCTGAATACGCCGCCTGCGGTCACTTCGGGGCCTGCTCCCGGACCTTGTATGACCAGCGGGTTGGCCGAGTAACGATCGGTTTCGAATTGCACGATATTATCCGTCAAATTGATATTACTGAATGGGTGATCAGCCGTTACCGATTCGAGACCCACCGCGGCGTTTCCGGCGGCATCCAGCCGGCCAACGTAGCGCAGTTTCTTGCCCGCCGTCCTGGCTTTCTCATAAATCGTCCGCATATGCTCGTCGTAGTCGCCAAGTCGCTCAAGAAAATCGTCGATGCTGCCCTCGCGCAGCGGCTCAGGTACGAGATTCTCCACCGGAAAGTCACCAAGCTCTGTCTTGTGGCCCAGTTCACGGGCCAGGATGATCAGTTTTCGGGCGACGTCCATTCCCGACAGATCGTCGCGTGGATCGGGTTCGGTATAGCCGCTTTCGCGCGCCTGCCGCACAATGCTGGAAAACGGTGTGTTGCCATCGTAAACGTTAAACAGATACGCCAGCGTGCCAGAGAATATGCCCTGCACCGAGCGAATCTCATCACCGGTATCCGTCAGATCCTGCAGCGTCGTGATGATCGGCAGCGCGGCGCCTACCGTGGTCTCGTAAAAGAAATGCGAACTCCCGTGTTTGCCTTTGGCCTGCAATTCCTCGAAGGCGGCGATCGGGCCGCTGCCTGCTTTCTTGTTCGGTGTAATGACGTGGATCCCGCGTTCCAGCCAGCCGGCATAGCGTGTCGCAATCGATTCCTCGGCTGTGCAATCAATGATCACGGCGTGCGGCAAATGATCGGGATTGACGTGTCGCTCAAACGCCTCGAGATCGATATCCACGGAACCCTGCTCATACTTCTGTTGCCAGTTAGCAAGATCGATACGACGATCACCTAACAGCATGGATTTCGAGCGCGCGATAGCCCGCACACGCAAGTCGAGATTAAAGTCGTCGACGAGCCGCCTGGATTGCTTTTCGATTTGCTGCAACAAGGTGCCGCCGACGGTGCCCGTACCAATAAGACCAATCGATATGGTTTTTGATGAGAGGTAGAAGCCCGAATGCGCCGCGCGCAACGCACGTACCGCCTCGTCGGAATCGACGACTGCCGAGATATTTCGTTCGGAAGAGCCCTGAGCGATAGCACGAATGTTGATTCCCGCACGGCCCAGCGTGCCGAAAAATCGACCCGCGACACCCGGTGTGCCGGCCATGCCGTCGCCGACCACGGCGACAATGCTCTGTGCATCGGTTACATCGACCCTTTGAATCTGGCCGCTCAGTAATTCGTCCGCGAAGGCCTCGCTGACAACCTGCTTTGCTCGTTCCGCAACGTCCTGTGGCACGGCGATGCAGATGGAGTGCTCGGAGCTGGCCTGAGAGATAAGGGTGACCGAAACGCCCGCCCTCTTCAGCGCGGCAAACAAACGGTCGGCCGTTCCCGGCACACCGATCATCCCCGAGCCTTCGAGGTTTACCAGTGCCATTTCGCCGATCGCCGTTATGCCCTTGATGTCGTCTGCGGTTGCCGGCACCGCCTCGATGCGGCTGCCCGGGTGTTGCGGCTTGAAGCTGTTGCGGATGATCACCGGAATATCATTTTCGACGACCGGTCCGAGTGTTTGTGGATGAATGACCTTGGCGCCGAAGTACGCCAGCTCCATGGCCTCGTTGTAGGTGAGTTGCTCGATCACCCGGGCTTCCGGCACACAACGCGGGTCGGCGCTCATGACGCCGTCGACATCGCTCCAGATAGTCAATTCGCTGGCATTGCTGAGCGCCGCGAAGATTGCCGCGGAATAGTCGCTACCGTTGCGGCCCAGAGTGGTCTGCAAGCCATCCTCGTCAGCAGCGATAAAGCCGGTGATGACGGCTATGCCCGTGAAGTCCTGGGGCACAGCGCTATCGAACCTGGCCTGCGAGGTGTCCCACAGAACCGCAGGGCCCAGCTCTGTCTGGCTCACGGTGATCACCCGGCGCGCATCTATCCAGGTGCCGCCTCGTTCAGCGGATTCCTGTTCGAGGCGTGCGGCCAGCAGCCTGGCTGACCAGATCTCGCCATAACCGGAAACGACATCGCGGCTGCGCTGCGGCGCCGATTTCACCAGCGCGATTGCTTTGAGGATATCCTCGATGTCAGCGGCATCCTTGCTCCACTCATCCAGCACAGCGGGTAGCCGGTCGCTATCCAGCAGGGCCCTGGCCGCATCGGTGTAGCGTTTGCCAATTGCCTGCAGACCGGCAACAAACGCCTCGTCATCGCGCTCCGCAAGCGCCACCAGGTTGAGCAGCGCATCGGTCATTCCGCCCATTGCCGAGACGACGACGCCCATGCGATCGTCGCCGCGATCCAACAGCAATCCGGCGACACGACCAAAGCAATCAGCGTCCGCGAGGCTACTGCCACCGAACTTGTGAATTTTCCAACGATTCTGCACGAAGCGCCTCAAGCGCAAAAGCGTGAATGATAGCGGCTGAATTTTCCGCCGTCGCCTGTTTTATTTGAAACATTTACGGCTGAAGAAATGGTGGGGCGTGTAGGGATCGAACCTACGACCAGTCGGTTAAAAGCCGAATGCTCTACCTCTGAGCTAACGCCCCGCTGTGTCTGTGGCAGATTGCCACCGGAATGCCGGCGGCATGATACCGAACCGCCGCCAAATGACAAGCGGATCGGGTTTCAAACGCCCTCGGACTCCATTCGGGTAAGGTATTGACCCGCGAGTCTTGCGGCCGTCGTTTCCGGGTAATCAGCCTGCACACGCGTCAAGGTCACGCGTGCGGCGTCCCAGCGCTGCAGATTGTAATTGCAGAAGCCCATTTTAAGGAGCGCGTCAGGCACCTTGCTGGAGCGTGGATGCTCGTCAATGACCGCCTGGAAATCCCGCAGCGCCTGCTCAAAATTGTCCGATGCATAGTAGGATTCAGCCAGCCAGTATTGCGCATTATCGACCAGCTCACTGTCCGGGAATGCGAGCAGGAACTGCTTGAACGCGACGGCCGCCATGTCATAGCGCTCCTCTTTGAGTAGCTCGAAGGCTACCTGATAGTTGTCGCGATCCGAGCCGCCCGGCACCGGCAGCTGGCCCGGCGGCAACGTACCGCCATCGAGGACACTGTTGCCGCCGCTAGCCTGCATGCGGCTCTCCAGGTCCTGAATGCGTGAGTCGAGATCCGCGTACAGCTGCCGTTGTCGCTCGGCGGTATCCTCGGAATTATATTGCAGCGTCTCGGCGCTACCTTGTAACTGATCAGCACGCCGTTCCAGTGCACTCACCTGCTGCGACAACTGCACCAGACTCTGGTTGTCCATGACACGCTCGATCGTTTCGAGTCGGCGCTCCATGTCCGCCAGCCGGATCTGAACCGGATCCTCAGAGGGCGGTGGCTGCAACAAGCTGCAGCCACTCAGCGCAACCGCCATCAACAGCAGAAAACTCGACCGTTTCATCGTCCAATCCACCCAATGTCGACCTAGTTCGTGTACTTGACTTCCACACGGCGGTTTTGCGCCCAGGCATCCTCGTTGCTGCCAAACGCAGCCGGCCGTTCCTCGCCGAAGCTGACCGTGGCGATCTGCGACGCCGACGCGCCCTGAATCAACATCACGCGGCGCACAGCCTGCGCACGACGCTCTCCAAGTCCGATGTTGTACTCACGCGACCCACGCTCATCAGCGTGACCTTCGAGACGCACATTCAGGCGCGAATTCTCGGCCAGCTGCCGCCCATGTCGGGCGACAATTTCCGCATCGTCGGGCCGCAGCTCATAGGAATCGAAATCGAAATAGATGGTATTCGTCAGCTCGCCCGCATCGGGGTCGTAGTCGACGAATTCGCCATCGCCGAGGCCGCTACCGTCCATGCTATCGGTGTTCGCGCCATCCTCACTACCGTAGGTCGTGTCCATAGGATCCGGGTCCGGGATATCCTGCGATGCGCAAGCCGCCAGAGTCACGAGAAATAGCGAAACAACGAGTAATTTGTACTGAGACATGTCGAAGTCCTTGAAAAATGGCTTTCGTGAAAAAATATTTAAATACAATGAATTATAACATTAACTTAATCTAACATATCGCCTTCAAAAGCGTTGAAACGGCGACCACACGGGCTCTCTGACATCGCTTTGCCCGGAAGCCAGCCGCTGTCGGATCAAGCCATCAGCCGTCACGCTCTCCAACACGCCGTTGCGTCCGGGGCGTGTTGCGTAAATCAATATATCGCTGTTCGGTGCGAAGCTCGGCGATTCGTCCTGGCTACCCGCCGATAGCACGAGCAGGTCCTTGCGTTTAATGTCCATCACCGCGATGCGGTAATTGCCGCGATCGAGATGCACCATAGCCAGTTTCTCACCATCCGGCGACAAACGGGGGCGCGCATTATAACTCCCCTCGAAGGTCACTCGCTCGGGCGTGCCACCCGCAGCCGACACCCGGTATATTTGCGGGCCGCCACTGCGGTCTGATGTGAAATAGATGTAGCGGCCGTCCGGGGACCAGCTTCCCTCCGTGTCGATCGATCGATGCGTCGTCAGGCGCCGCGTCTCGCGTTTATTGATATCGAGCACGTGGATATCGAGATTGCCGTCCAGACCGCCCAGTGTCAGAACCAGTTCGCGACCGTCCGGCGAGAATGCCGGCGCGCCGTTAATACCGGGCTTGCTGGAAACCTGGATGCGATTACCGCTGCGCAGCGTCTGAATGAAAATGGAAGAGCGATGCCCTTCAAACGATACGTAAGCCAGCCGGCGGCTGTCCGGCGACCAGGCAGGCGACATGATCGGATCATTACTTTCCATGATCTTGTGCTCGTTCTCACCGTCCTGGTCCGAGACCATGAGCGAATACAGCCGACCGTTAGCGCGCTGCTCCGCCGTCACATACGCAACTTTGGTGTCGAAGACGCCCTTGATACCGGTGAGCTTCTCGTAAATCATGTCTGCCGCGCGATGCGCCACGCGGCGCAACGTGCCGCGACTCGCCGGCATGCGGTAACCCACAAGCTGATCGCGACCGAACACGTCGAACAGCTGGAACTGCACACTGTAAGCGTTTTCGCCCGTTTGCGTCACGCGACCCACCACGACCGCCTCAACGCCGAGTATCGACCAGTCATCAAAATCCATTTCAAGGCCGGATGTCGGTTTTTGCAGCATGTCGTCTTCGGCAATCGGTGCGAATCGCCCGCTGCGTGTGAGATCGCTGCTGATGACCTCGGCAACGTTCAGCGGCATGCCGGCCGCGCCTTCAAAACCAAACGGCACAACCGCAATCGGCCTGCGCTTGATACCTTCGGTAATCTCGATGGTGAGCTCTGCCCGCGCAGCTCCCGTCAGCATGATTGAAATCAAACAGGTATTTACCAGGAATTTGCGCACAATGGCCTCGTTTCGCATTCGCTTGGGTCTCTAGTCCGTGGGTCTGAATTCTAACCGCAAATTGCGATCAAATACGCTCGGGTCTGCCGGTGCCGGCAACGGTGATGCCTTGTAAACGGCTGCTTCGATTGACCGTCGAACCGCCTCGTCGCCGTTGCAGCTGCCCAATGATACGTTGACTACCTCACCACCGGGAAGTTGCCGCACGTTGACAATGCACTCGATGCCGGCCGTCGCTGTGGGTGGCCGAACCCAGTTACGAACGATTTTCTGCTGAATCGCGAATATGTAGGCCGCCTCTGCGGTGGCCGTCATGGCATCCAGCCGATTGGACTCGGCGTCAATCTCGGCCTGTCGTGCGGCCTCCGCCTCGGCCCGCAGACGTTCGTTCTCAAGTCGCTGCCGTTCAATTTCCGCCTCTCGCGCCCGCTCGGCTTCAACCCGCTTGCGTTCTTTTTCGGCCTCTTCCTCGACACGCCGTCTTTCCGCATCGGCCTGACGTTTGCGTTCGGCTTCCGCTTCCGCCCGCTTGCGCTCCTGTTCCTGCTGTTTGATGCGGTTGAGGCGCTCCTGTTCAATTCGCGCATCTTCCTGACGCTTTAATTCCTCGGCACGTCGGCGATCCTGCTCGCTCGTGTCGGGTCTGGGCGGCGGGGCCTCTTCCACCTTTGGCGGAATGACGATCGCATTATCCGTGACCAGCGTGCCTTTGATCGCCAGCGGCACGGCCGGTCGTGCCCGGTCGCCGAAATCCAGCACGACAATGAGTGAGCCAAACAACAGCACGTGCAGGAGCAACGCCAGAGTCACAGGAATCACATTGTGTGTATCGCGAACCACGCAACGACCTATTCAGGTACCGGGTAGGTATCCAGAGGATCTGTAACGAATCCGACAGCTTCGGCGCCGCCTTGCTGCAACAGCACCATCGCACCGACAACGTTGCCGTACGGCACCGAGCGATCAGCTTTGATCAAAATGGGTGTATCCGGGCGATTGCGCATTACAGCACCGACTCGGGCGACGACTTCCTTGGCCGTTGCCGGCTCGTCCTCATCATCACCGACGTTAACGTAAAGATTGCCCTGTGCATCGACACTGAGCACCAACGGCGGATGATCGGGAACATCCTCGATTGGCTCAGCGCCGGATTTGGGCAACTCGACTTTGACGCCTTGCGTCAAGAGCGGCGCCGTCACCATGAAGATGACAAGCAAGACCAGCATGACGTCAATGTAAGGCACGACGTTGATTTCGCCCATGAGTTTGCGTTTTTGCAGTGGCGTTGCCATGTCAGGCTCCGGTCTTGTTACGTGCGTGACGCTGCAGGATGCTCGAGAACTCTTCCGTGAAACCGTCATAACGATACTCGAGACGCACGACCTTATCGGCATAGCGGTTGTAGGCGATGACGGCCGGAATCGCCGCGAACAGTCCCATGGCTGTCGCGATCAACGCTTCGGCGATTGGCGGTGCGACAACAGCGAGCGTCGCCGACTGCACATTCGCGAGCCCCATGAACGCGTTCATGATGCCCCATACCGTGCCGAACAGGCCGACGTAAGGGCTCGTCGAGCCGATCGTCGCCAATGTCGCCAGGCTTTGCTCGAGACGATCGACTTCGCGCATTTGTGCGACCCGCATGGCGCGGCGACACTCTTCGACCACTTTGTCCGCGCTGACATCACCTTGCTGCAGCGCACGAGTGAATTCACGAAAACCGGATTCGAAAATACTGGCCATGCCGACATTGCCGACCCTGTCACGCGTCGTGCTGCGGTACAAGGTATTTAAATCACCGCCAGACCAGAAATTCGCCTCGAAATCATCCGATGCATCCGTCGTGCGCCTAAGCAGCCGCCGTTTCGTGAAGATGATGCTCCACGAGACCAGCGAAGCGAGAATCAGCAACAGCATTACAATTTGCACCGGCATGCTGGCTTCAATCAGCAAGCCGACAATGGACATATCTGATGTCATGGTTTCATTCCCTCAAAGATCGATGCCGGAACTCGCGTGGGTCGCAAGGTATCCGCATTGAGAACCGCAGCACGCACGCCGCCTCGCAACAATAACTTGCCGTCCCGGCCGTCGAGATAAATGTTCTGTTCGATGTCAAACGTCGCTCGCGAGAGTTTAGCAAGGCGAGCTGTCACCACTATCTGATCGTTGAATCGGGCTGGCACAATGAATTCGGCCTTTGTCTCGGTGACGACAAAAATTCGTCGTTCCTGCTGCATCATGGCCACCTGGTCAACGCCCAAATCTCGCAACCATTCCGTGCGCGCCCGTTCCATGAAGCGAAAGTAGTTGGCGTAGTAGACAACTCCTTGCGCGTCAGTGTCTTCGTAATAAACGCGCACGGGCCACTCGAAGGGTCTGACGTTGTCGCTGGCGGGCATGCGTCGCTCAGTCCTGATCGAACAATGGCAATTCTGCCGGCCGCTCAGTGACCGGCGGCCGGAGGCCGAGATGCAAATACGCGTTCCTGGTAGCCACCCTACCTCGAGCCGTGCGCATCATGAAACCCTGCTGAATCAAATACGGTTCGATGACATCTTCGATGGTGCCGCGCTCCTCACCAACAGCAGCGGCGAGGCTTTCCACTCCGACGGGGCCACCGTCAAACTTCTCGATGATCGTCTGCAGCAAACGTCGATCCATCGCGTCAAAACCGTTCGGATCGACCTGCAGCATGTCCATTGCGCTGACGGCGACTTCGCCGCTGACGACACCGGCCGCTTCCACCTCGGCGAAGTCGCGAACCCGTCGCAGCAGCCGGTTTGCGATTCGCGGCGTACCACGTGCGCGTCTGGCGATTTCCGTTGCGCCCTGCTCTTCGATCGGTAGATTCAGAATGCCCGCAGACCGGTTGGCAATCGCTTCGAGGTCCGTCGTGGAGTAAAACTCGAGTCGCTGTACGATGCCGAAGCGATCCCGCAATGGCGACGTCAACAGGCCTGCGCGGGTGGTTGCGCCCACCAGCGTGAATGGTGGCAGATCGAGCTTGATCGAACGTGCCGCCGGACCCTCACCAATGACGATGTCGAGCTGAAAGTCCTCCATGGCCGGGTAGAGCACCTCCTCGACGACCGGACTCAGCCGATGCACCTCGTCAACGAACAGCACGTCATTGGGTTCCAGATTCGTCAATATGGCCGCGAGGTCGCCAGGCCTTTCGAGAACCGGGCCCGCCGTCTGGCGCATATTGACACCCATCTCATTGGCGATGATGTGCGCCAGTGTCGTCTTGCCAAGTCCCGGCGGGCCGAAAATCAGCACATGATCCAGGGCTTCGCTGCGCCGGCGCGCCGCTTCAATGAAGATCCTCATCTGTCTCTTGACGCCCGGCTGACCAACATATTCATTCAGCGTCCGTGGACGAATCGCCCGGTCAAAAGCGCGGTCCTCTGATCGAGGTTCGGCGCTGCTTAGTCGATCGTGCTCAATGCCCGCCATGACTTATTGCGCCACCTGCCGCAGTGCCTGGCGAATGATATCTTCTGCGGACTGCCCGTCGACATCCATCGCACCAATCAACTTGTTCACCTCGCCCATCTTGTAGCCCAGTGCGACCAGCGCGTCGACAGCTTCACTTCGTGGGCTCGCCTCGACAGATACCTTCTTGTCACCCGGTGCAGCCGGTGCAAAAACGATCTTGTCGCGCATCTCGATGATCAGGCGCTCCGCAGTCTTCTTGCCGACTCCCGGAATCTTCACCAGCGTCGCCGCGTCTTCGTACTCGACACAACGCTGAAAATCCGCAACGCTCATCGCCGACAGTATCGCGAGTCCCATCTTCGCCCCGACTCCGGATATTTTCAAAAGCATTCGAAAGAGGCTGCGTTCTTCGAGTGACCCGAAACCGTACAGTATCTGCGCGTCCTCGCGCACCAGCAGGTGCGTGTGCAGGAACAGCTCATCGCCGATCGACGGCAGCTCCAGAAAAGTGGACATCGGCGTTTCCACCTCGTAGCCGACACCCTGGCACTCAATGATAATCTGCGGTGCCTGCCTGAACATCAGTTTGCCGCGCAAGGAACCAATCATCGTAAGCTCCCCATGAGGTCTTCGTTGCTCAGGCGTTCCTGCATGCGGCTGCGGTGACCGTGGCAGATAGCCGCTGCCAGGGCGTCTGCCGCATCGGCCGCAGGAACGCCATCCAGCTGCAGCAACGATACAACCATGTGTTGTACCTGCTCCTTGCTGGCTGAGCCCGTACCAACAACCGCCAGTTTGATCTCGCGCGGTGCGTATTCGAACACTTCCACATCAAAGCCGAACGTTGCGCACAACGCCGCCGAACGCGCGTGTCCGAGTTTCAGCGCGCTACCCGCGTTGCGCGCCATGAAAACGCTTTCAATCGCCACGATTTCAGGCTGATACTGTTCGACGATTTCATTCACCGAGACGAAAATCTTCTTCAAGCGATCCGAAAAAGTACCATTCGGAGTCTTGATCGTGCCGCTCGCAATATAAGTGGGCCTGTCACCGTTAAAATCGAGGACGCCGAATCCTGTAAAGCGGGATCCCGGGTCGATTCCGAGTATGCGTTTTGTCTCTGTCATGCCTGTCTCAAATCTGCGCAAGCACGTCTTCGGAGATATCGGCGTTGCTGTACACCTCCTGCACATCATCGAGATCCTCGAGCATTTCGAGTAGCTTGATCATGGACGCCGCTTCCTTGACGCCCAGCTCCGCGCTGGTTGATGCACGCATCGTGAGCTGCGCGTTCTCGGGCTTGAAACCTGACTCGACCATCTTATCCCGGACAGCCTCAAATTCTGACGGTTCGGTCAGGACTTCGATCGAATGATCATCGTCGACCACAACGTCTTCAGCACCAGCCTCGATCGCTGCTTCCATGATCGAGTCCTCGTCACTGCCCTCCGGGTACAACAATTGTCCGACATTGTTGAACAGGTAATTGACCGATCCATCAGCGCCCAGATTGCCGCCATACTTTGAGAATGCGTGCCGCACTTCGGCAACCGTGCGATTGCGATTATCCGTCAGGCAATCGACCATAACAGCGGTCCCGCCCGGACCGTAGCCTTCGTAACGAATCTCCACGTAATCGGCGTCGTCGAGTTCACCGGCACCGCGTTTGACCGCACGCTCGATATTGTCTTTCGGCATGCTATGCGCCTTGGCCTTGTCGACAGCCAGGCGCAAACGCGGATTCGCGTTCAAATCGCTGCCGCCCATGCGCGCAGCAACCGCGATTTCGCGGATCAACTTGGTGAAGAGCTTGCCACGCTTCTTATCCTGGGCACCCTTGCGGTGCTGAATATTCGCCCATTTACTGTGTCCTGCCATGATTCCCTGCTTCGCCCAAGCACAACCCGCTAACATCCGGATCAAAAACTGGGCGTATGATAGCCGTTATTGCGTAGTCAGGCATCCAATCAAACCGGCTCAAAATGTCACTATCCGACCACGAAAATCTCGGTAACAGCGTCGATCCGGGGGACATCGTCGCGCGTGGACAGCACTTCATCGCCGCCAACGCCGACAATGCGGCGGCAGCGGCGGCAATCCGCGAGGGAAAAGAGATCGCTGCCATCGTCAGGACACTGGGCCTGTCGGAGAATCTGCTCGCTGCCGTAGAGATCTACCCATTGGTCCGCGATCAAATAGTAGATATTAAAGCATTAGAAAATAATGATTTAGGTGACTTATCTCGAATAGTTATTGATTTGCTGCAGCTCGGCGGCTTCGCCTTGCCCGCGGGCTGGCGCCCCGGCGAGGCGCTCGCCGTCAAGCAGTCCGAGGCACTCAGGAAGATGTTGCTCGCCGTGGTCTCGGATGTCCGGCTGGTTCTGGTGCGCATCGCCGAGCAATTGTATCGCCTGCGTCAGGCCAGAAATGCGAGCCGAGACGTGCAACAGGCAATAGCGGCCGAAACGCGCGAAATTTATGCGGCCCTCGCAAATCGGCTCGGAGTCTGGCAACTCAAGTGGGAACTCGAAGATCTCGCGTTTCGCTATCTGGATCCTGATACATACAAGAGCATCGCCGAGGCGCTCAATGAAAAAAGACAGGAACGTGAAGATTTCATTGAACAGGTGAAATCGACGCTGCAGGCCGAACTCGCCAAGCAAGGAGTGAAAGCCGAGATCTCCGGACGTCCGAAGCACATTTACAGCATTTGGCGAAAAATGCAGCGTAAGAACCGCGGTCTCGAGTCGCTCTACGATATTCGCGCGGTTCGGGTCCTCGTGGACGACGTCAAAGATTGCTATGCAGCGCTTGGCGCGGTGCACAACCTCTGGTCGTACCTGCCCGGTGAGTTTGACGACTACATCGCCAATCCGAAAGATAACAATTACCAATCGCTGCATACCGCGGTCGTAGGGCCAGAGGGCAAGACCGTCGAGGTTCAGATTCGGTCTCATGCGATGCACCGTCAGGCCGAACTTGGCGTTGCGGCGCACTGGCGCTATAAAGAAGGCGGGGGCTCACCGGCCGCTTTCGATCAGAAGATCCGATTCCTGCGGCAATTGCTCGATCCGTCGGGCGATGCCGAAGATCTGCTCGCACAGATACGCGACGATGTGTTCGAGGATCGCGTCTATGCTGTCAGCCCGAAGGGCGACGTCGTCGAATTGCCCGCGCGGGCAACGCCGCTTGACTTCGCGTATAACGTGCACACGCAAGTTGGCCATCGCTGCCGCGGCGCGAAGGTCAATGGCCGCATCGTGCCACTAACCTATCAGGTACAAAATGGTGACAAGATCGAGATCATCACCGGCAGCCAGTCCAGGCCAAGCCGAGACTGGTTAAGCCCGAAGCTCGGCTACCTGGCAGGCCCGCGAAACAGGGCAAAGGTGCGCCACTGGTTTCGTCATCAGGACCGGGATCAGCATCAGCGTCAGGGTCGTGAAATCCTCGATCGTGAGCTATCGCGACTCAATGTCCGCGATATCGCAACCGACGATATCGCGCGGCAATTGAAGCTAAAGAACACCGAGGCGCTGTGTGTCTCGCTTGGGGCCGGCGATCTAACGTCATCCGCTATTGCAACCGCGCTGCAGCATCTGCGCGGTGCGGAGACGCCCGACAAGATCAAATTGCGGCGTTCTGCCAAACGCAAGTCCAGGACGTCAGAGTCGATACCGGTCAGTGGCGTCGGCGATCTGTTATGCAATTTCGCGCGATGCTGTCGACCGGTACCCCCCGAACCTATCGTCGGTTACATCACCCAGGGTCGCGGCGTCAGCATCCATCGGCAGGATTGCGGCAATTTTCTCGGTTTGAACCAACGCAACCCAGAGCGCATCATCCAAGTCGATTGGGGAGAATCAGAGTCGGCCACCTACCCTGTCGATCTGACCCTGCATGCCTACGATCGCAGCGGTTTGATACGTGACATCAGCACCGTGCTTGCGGATGAGCATGCGAACGTGATCGATTTATCCAGCCACACTGACAAGAAGACCATGCAGACAGTAATGGATATCAGCATCGAGATTCAGGATCTGCCAACACTGAGCACAGCCATTACGCGGCTCGAGCAGCTCAGCAACGTCGTCTCGGTCAGACGCAAAGCCTGAGAACCACTAGCCGGTACTCGCGTCGCTGCCGATCTTACGCTTCGCGATGTCTGTCGCCAACGCCATCATCGAGGTCAGGTCGGCAAGATTCGCCGGTACCACGTAGGTATTACCGGACTTCGCGAGATTACCGAATTCACCGATGTATTGTTCGGCGATGCGCAATTGCATGGCCTCGGGTCCACCCTGAGCGATAACCGCATTTGCAACTCTGCTCAGGCCCTCGGCCGTTGCAGTCGCCACAGCGAGAATAGCTTCCGCCTCGCCTTGCGCTTCATTGATCTGCTGCATCTTGGCTGCTTCCGATTCCTTGATCACACGCTGCTTTTCACCCTCAGCTTCATTAATCTTCGCGTCCCTTACGCCCTCGGAAGTCAGCACAACTGCGCGTTTTTCGCGTTCTGCGCGCATCTGCTTCTCCATCGCACTTAGCACATCGTGTGGCGGGTTGATGTTCTTGATCTCGTAACGCAGAACTTTGACGCCCCACGGATCCGATGCTTTGTCGAGTTCGGAAACGACATTGGCATTAATCGTGCCACGTTCCTCAAACGTCCTGTCCAGATCAATCTTGCCGATCTCGGAACGAAGCGTGGTTTGCGCAAGTTGCGAAATCGCGAACATGTAGTCACCGATGCCGTACGAGGCGCGCGCCGGATCGAGCACCTGCATGTACAGGACACCGTCTACGCCAACCTGCACATTATCGTTCGTGATGCAGACCTGCTCGGCGATGTCGACCGCTTGTTCCTTGAGCGTATGCTTGTAAGCAACTCTGTCCAGAAACGGAAACAGAATGTGGAATCCGGCATCGAGCTTGCGATTGAACTTCCCGAGCCGCTCGACCACGAAAGCGTTTTGCTGCGGAACCACAACGGCCGTCTTGAGAAGTATGATTACGACGACAACTACGATCGCCAAAGAAACAATGAGTGTTGTATCCATGCCTTGATCCCCTGTAAGCAATTACTCTGCGATGACGTGCAAGGTCAACCCGTCTACCTTGACGACTTTGGCACGAGTACCGCCGCTGATGGTTTCGTTGCCAACATTTCGAATAGTCCATTTGGTGCCACGGTATTCCATGCGTGCCTCTGCGCCTGCCGCCAGGTCCTCGGTGATCGATACGGAGTCGCCGGAAATCGACTCGGGATATTCCTCGCCGCCACCACGGATCTTCAAGTACAAGGTACGGCGGAAAGTAAGGAAAAAGACCAGCGAAAGGACGGCGAACGCAAGCCATTGCACCCATTCCGGCGCCACCAGACCAAACAATCCGGCCAGGCCGACAATTGCCGCCGAAACCCCGAGGAATACCAGATAAAACTGCGCATCCACCGCAAACAGCTCCGCACCGAGCAAAACGGCACCTAATATCATCCAACTCCACCATGTCATCGTTCAACTCCTGTTGCGGCGTCGAGCCACTATAGCGCGAGCCGCAGTATTCGGGAAAGCCGGCATTACTCGCTACTGGCGGTCCTCCACTGCCGATTTTCGGTTACTATCCGTGGCGCCGCGGGCAAAAAATAACAAGGGGAGCCGGCATGCAGGAAATCGTCAACCAAATTAACAGCTACGTCTGGAGTTCGGCGCTCATTTACCTGTGTCTTGCTGCTGGTTTGTTTTTTTCGATACTCACCCGTTTTGTCCAGGTTCGCCTCTTTCGTGAGATGATCAACTTGCTGTTTTCCAGCAAGGAATCAGAGCGCGGCATATCATCTTTCCAGGCATTGTCGGTATCGCTGTCGGGTCGGGTCGGCACCGGTAACATCGCGGGCGTTGCGGCGGCAATCGGCTTCGGTGGCCCTGGCGCAGTTTTCTGGATGTGGGTCGTTGCGTTTCTCGGCGCAGCTACCGCGTACGTTGAGTCCGCATTGGGTCAGATCTACAAAGAGGAGGACGAAGGTCAATATCGCGGCGGTCCTGCGTACTACATTGAAAAAGCCATGGGGCAAAAATGGTACGCGTGGGTTTTTGCAATCACGACGATTATCGCCGTTGGCCTGTTGTTGCCCACGGTGCAATCGAACAGTATCGGTAATGCCGCCGAACTGGCTTTTGGCGGTTCGGGAGAGTTAGTCACCTCGATCGGCTCCGTCAGCTATACCAAACTCGTCACAGCGGTCATCGTTGTCGCAATATTGGGAGTCATCATCTTCGGTGGCGTCAAGCGCATCGCCCACGTAACTCAGGTGGTCGTACCGTTTATGGCGCTCGGCTACGTCACGATGGCAGTCGGCATCATCGTTATGCATATTTCCGACTTGCCAGGAATCATAGCGCTGATTGTCACCGATGCATTCACGCCAATGGCCGGAGTGGGCGCCGCTATTGGTTGGGGCGTTAAGCGAGGCGTCTATTCTAATGAAGCTGGTCAAGGCACCGGCCCACACGCAGCCGCTGCATCAGAAGTGCAACACCCGGCGCAACAAGGTCTGGTACAGGCATTCTCGGTGTACGTCGATACGCTGTTCGTCTGTTCGGCAACGGCGTTCATGATCCTGATCACCAATCAGTACTACATAACCGGTGTCGAATCGGCCGTCAGTGGCGGTCTGCTCGCGAGCGACGTTCAGGCAAACAGTCCGGCATTTACTCAATATGCACTCGAAAGCGTCATGGGAGGATTCGGAAAAATATTCGTTGCCGTCGCGCTGTTCTTTTTCGCCTTCACGACCTTACTTGCCTATTACTACATAGCTGAGACGAACGTTGCCTATATCCGGCGGACGTTCCGATTCCCTCACGAGATTAAAATTCTCAAGATTCTGCTGTTGGGATCCGTTTTTTACGGCACCGTACGGACGGCTGACCTCGCCTGGGGGCTGGGAGATATTGGTGTCGGTGTCATGGCCTGGCTCAACATCGTCGGCATCCTGATTCTGTTTATTATGGGTAAGCCCGCGCTGAAGGCGCTGAAGGACTACGAGGCGCAACGCAAGGCCGGCGTCGAAAGATACACGTTCGATCCGGACGCTCTCGGTATCAAGAACGCAGATTTCTGGACTAAGCGAAACAACAATTAGTGCGGCGACAACTCGCCGCTTGCTCTGAGATCGCGAACACGCTCGGCTTGCGCCGCCAAATCTTGTTGCACCTCTGCATGCAGTGCCTGAAACCCTGGTTCGTCACGAATTGCATCAAGATTGGGATCGTATTCCAGGTACAGCCATGAAAAAATTCGCCACCCCTCGTCGATAGCCTGGCTCAGTGCATCGAGTGCAAGTTGACGACGTTGCTGCAGCGCGAATATTTTGACATCGGTAATCCAGTAACCATTAATACCAAGGCGTGGCAGGTCTTCGAGAACTTGCAGGCTACTCACGAGGAGATCGTCAGCTCGTTCCTGCTCGCCCAGGCGCATCAGTACAAGCGCCAAATCCACCGCCGCGCGGTAATTTGAAGTATTGACGTTCGGCACCTCGGGCTCGATGAGTTCCCGAAACGCTCTCGCGTAGCGCGAACGTGCGACCTCATAACGACCGGCGGCCAGGTCGGCATTACGAAGCAGGTACAGTGCGCCCCAGTTCTGCGGGTATAGCTCGAGTAATGTTCGTGCATCTGCCTGGGCAGCCGTATCGTCCCCCGTATAAACATTGTGCAGCAGACTGGACCAGACCGGCCAGAAGGTCTTCGGTCCCAGTTGCAGTCCCCGGTCAACCCACTCTTTCGCGCTGTCCGGGTCGCCGAGTTCCAGGTAGGCGATCGCCTGCGCCGACTGCAGGCTCGGACTGAGTGCATCGTTCTCTGCTGCTTTCTGATACCAGATGAGGGAATCATCCGCACGACCGTAGACCAGGAAATGAATCGCGCCGATGTATACATAGGCGAATGCATGATCCGGCTCGATTTCCACAACCCGCAGATACCTCGCCAGAGCTTCCTCGAAGTGACCGGATCCGTCGTAGAGCAGACCGACGTCATAATTTACCGGCGCCGAATACGGATCAAGGCTCAGCGCTTTTTGCAGGAGTTCCATCGCCTCCTCGCTCCTTCCCTGCCGTGCGCGCAAGCGACCGTACAAGCGAAACACGCGCGCATAGTTTGGTTGCAAAGCTATAGCCTGCTTGAACGCCTGTTCCGCAGCCTGCAGGTCGCCTTGCTGCTGCCTGAGCAGCCCGAGGGTGGCATGTGCCTCTCCTGAATTCTCGTCCAATATGAGCGCCCGACTAAGCGGCGGTTCGGCCAGCGCATTGCTTTCATCGACCGGCAGTCCTCCCAGAAAATTTGCGCCCAGCGTCAGATAGGCATCTGCCAGTCCGACGTAGGCCAATGCGAAATTCGGATCCAGGCTTACCGCCGTTTTGAAATAATCGATCGCCGCATTCAGTGATTCGACCGATTCAATGTCGGCTGCACTTTTGCCTTTCAGATAGGCGCTGTAGGCATCAAGGTCTTCCGTCGGCATTGCTGCCAGCTGTTGCGTTTCCCGGGACGTAAGTTTCGCGTCCAACTGCCTGACAATCGTCTCGACAATTTCTGACTGTATTGCGAAAATATTTGTTGCCGTTAGCGTTCTGTCATAGGTTTCTGCCCAAAGATGTTCGTCAGTTGCTGCCCGGATCAGCTGCACATTTATTCGCACGCGATCCCCGGCTCGCTGAACACCGCCTTCAAGAACAGTCGCCACGCCAAGCTCCTGACCAATCTGCGGTATCGATTTGCTGGTGTCCCGGTATTGTTCCATCGACGTCCGCGATATGACTTTCCCAAAAGACGAGACCTTTGCGAGCTGCGTCAGGATGTCATCGCGGATGCCATCGACAAAGTACACATCCTCAGCCGCGGCGCTGCGATTGCTAAAGGGTAAGACGGCGATTGACTGGCCCGCTTCCCCAGCCGCTGCGACCGAGTCCTGGACAGCCTCATCGACCGTCTGCGACGGCATGATCCGGAACACATGGTTTTCCAATACCAGATAGAACATGCCGACGGCCAGCAAGCCGATAATGGCGTAATCAAGCTTGCGCCCTGTGAGATGAGAAACTGACTTAGCACGATCAACGTCTTTTTCCTTCTTCAGGCCTTCCGGTGTAATTTCGAAGGCCCATGCGAAGACCAGCGCAATTGGGAAGCCGAGAATCAGGAAGAACGCCAACGCGGTGTTAACCCAGTCGCCAAGACGCAGCGCAGGCGCCAAAGTGTCTCCCACCTGCAGGATCAACCAGGCGACGATTATGTAGGCTATCGCTACGCGAAAGACATTACGACGCCTGAGTTCTGACAGCAGCCCCATGCAACAACATATAGTCCCATTGCGACATCGCCGCAATAGGGATCCGCCACAGCGGCTGCACGCCCCTTACCTGTTCACATAGTTCAGAGCACGGTTGTCGGCTGCGAGTGCCGCTTCGTGAATCGCTTCAGCCAATGATGGATGCGCGTGTATGGTGCGCTGCAGATCTTCGGTACTCGCCGAGAACTCCAGCGCAAGCACAGCTTCCGAAATCAATTCGCCGGCCATCGGACCGACAATATGAACACCCAGAATTTCGTCGTCATCGGACGCCGAAATTACTTTGACCATGCCGCTGGTCTGCTCCAGCGCCTTGGCGCGGCCATTGGCAGCAAACGGAAACGATCCGGTCTTGTATGGCCGCCCACTCGCCTTGACTTCTTCTTCGGTCTTGCCAACCCAGGCAATTTCGGGAGCCGTATAGATAACCGATGGCACGACGTCGTAATTGACCTCGGCCAGTTCCCCAGCGATCAGATCGGCAACCATGACGCCTTCTTCTGAACTCTTGTGTGCCAGCATGGGACCGCGCACGCAGTCGCCTATCGCGTATACGCCTTTCACGCGCGTCCGACACTCGTCGTCAACAACGATGAAGCCGCGATCATCGAGCTGGATCCCCGAGTCGTCGGCCAGCAATCCGTCGGTAAACGGCCGGCGGCCAACTGCGACAATCAGTTTGTCGACCTTTATCGACTGCACGCCGGACTTGTCCTCGTATTCGACGGATACGCCGTCCTTGCCTGCGCTGGCCGCTGTCATCTTCGCGCCCAGCTTAATGTCGAGACCCTGCTTCCTGAAGTCCTTTGCGGCGACATTTGCGACATCACGATCCGCCATGAACAGGAAATCGTCCATGGCTTCGATCATCGTGACCTTCGCACCGAGCCTGGCCCAAACGCTGCCCAATTCGAGGCCAATTACACCCGCGCCGATTACGCCGAGACTTGCGGGCACTGTGTCAAACTCCAGCGCCCCCCAGGAATCCACAATGTGCTCGTCATCGAAAGGCGCTACGCCGAGTTCTATTGGTGTAGAGCCGGAAGCGAGAATCACGTGTTTTGCCTCGATGATTTCGGCATCGCCGTCAACAGGCGTGAACTCGACCTTCTTGCCGGCGAGGAGTCTGCCATGGCCAACGAGCCCGTCGATCTTGTTGGCTTTGAAAAGGCCGGCGATACCACCGGTCAACTGCCGCACTATGCCGGCGCGGCGTTTTTGCATGGCAGCAATATCCATGCCCACATCACCGGTTGTTATGCCGTGCTTCTTGAATTCATGCTGAGCGCGATAATAAAGCTCAGACGATTCGAGCAGTGCTTTCGAAGGAATGCATCCGGCATTGAGGCAGGTACCGCCGAAGGCATTCTTGCCGTCCTTATTCTTCCACTCATCGATGCAAGCGACAGTCATGCCGAGTTGCGCTGCCCGAATGGCTGCGATGTAACCGCCCGGTCCGGCGCCGATGACAACGACGTCGTAATTCTTTCTCATATCAGCCTCTAGATTTGTAGTAACAGCCGGCCCGGATCCTCGAGCAGCTCCTTGACCGAAACCAGGAACTGAACGGAATCCTTGCCGTCAATAATGCGGTGATCATACGTCAGCGCAAGATACATCATCGGGCGTACGACAATTTCGTCATCAACGACCATCGGTCGTTTCTGAATATTGTGCATACCGAGTATTGCACTTTGCGGCTGATTCAGAATGGGGGTCGACATCATCGATCCGAAAATACCGCCATTGGTTATCGTAAAGGTCCCGCCGGTCAACTCTTCCATGCTAATCGTGCCGCTTTGCGCTTTCTTCGCGATGTCGCCGAGTTCTTTTTCGAACTCGGCGAAACTCATCTGATCGACATCGCGAATAACCGGCACCATCAAGCCGCGTTCTGTCGAGACCGCAATACCGATATCGTAATAGTTGTGATAGATGACATCGGTACCTTCGATTGACGCATTGACCACCGGAAACTTCTTCAACGACTCGACTACCGCCTTGGCAAAAAACGACATGAAACCTAGACGCACGCCGTATTCCTTCTCGAAAGTATCGCGGTAACGGCTGCGTAGTGACATGACTTTGGTCAGGTCCACTTCATTAAAAGTCGTCAGCATGGCCGCCGAGTGCTGCGCCTCGATCAGACGCTCGGCAATGCGCGCACGCAGCCGGGTCATGGGTACCCGCCGCTCACTGCGTTCGACACCGACAACGTGAGTTTCGTCAACAAGGACGGGCGCCGGATCGCCCGGCGTCACGTTGGTGCTATCATCGGACTTCAGGAAAGCGAGCACATCTGCCTTGGTAATGCGGCCCGCCTTGCCGCTGCCGATCACCATCGTTTCGTCGAGATCATGCTCATCGAGCAGACGCCGCACTGCGGGGCTGGTCTTGGCCGGTTTGCTGCCGGCAACGGCCAGCGGCGGTGCAGGCGGTGGTTCTGCCTCTGATTCTGACGCGGCATCCGTCGTGGAGCTTGTCGCTCCCTCCTCAAGTATGGCAAGCACATCACCGGCCGTTACCGTTGCACCGTCCTGTATACGTATTTCCTGCAAGACACCCGACGAAGGTGCAGGCACTTCGAGCACGACCTTGTCTGTTTCCAAATCTACAAGATTTTCGTCACGTGCCACCGCTTCACCGACTTTCTTGTGCCAGGCAACGAGCGTAGCGTCACTGACTGACTCCGGTAATGGCGGCACTTTGATCTCAATACTCATTTGGTCTTCCGTTTTGTTCTTCCGGACTTGTCCGATTTACTCGCCTTGGATGCAATATCCAATGCGGCTTCAACCAGTGCTTGTTGTTGCTGAAGGTGGACCTTGAATATACCGGACGCCGGTGCCGCAGCACCCGGACGACCAGCGTAGTAGAGCTGCTGCCGATCCCCGAGAGCTTCCTGCAGTCGATGCCGGATCTGATACCAGGCACCCTGGTTCTGTGGTTCCTCCTGACACCAAATGATCTCATCAACGTGCGCATACTGTTTCAGTTGATTCGCATATTCCGAAATCGGAAACGGATACAGCTGCTCGATGCGAATGATGGCGATGTCGTTAATGCCGTGCACCTGCCGAGCCTCGAGCAGGTCATAGTAAACCTTGCCGCTGCAGAACACGACTCGTCGAATCTTCCTGGCAGAAGTGTTCTCTGCCTCCGGGATGATCAGCTCGAACTCACCGGCCGATAACGCACCCAGGGGAGAAACCGCCATTTTGTGGCGCAACAGGCTTTTTGGCGTCATGACGACAAGCGGCGTACGGTACGGTCGTAACATCTGCCGCCGCAACATGTGAAACATCTGCGCCGGTGTCGAAGGCACACACACCTGCAGATTGTGCTCGGCGCACAGCTGCAGGAATCGTTCAAGACGCGCCGATGAGTGCTCCGGACCCTGCCCCTCGTAACCGTGCGGAAGAAATAATGTGAGACCGCATAGACGAGACCATTTAGCGTCGCCCGAACTGATGAACTGGTCTATAACGACCTGCGCACCATTGACGAAATCGCCAAACTGCCCTTCCCAGATAACGAGCGTATTCGGCTCGGTCGTTGCGTAACCGTATTCGAAACCGAGCACTGCCTCCTCAGACAACAAAGAGTCAATAACGCGAAATGCATCAGGTCGGTCCGCAATTTGTCGCAGCGGCGTGTATTCGCGATTGTTCACCTGGTTGTGCAACACCGCATGGCGATGAAAGAAGGTACCACGGCCACAATCCTGTCCGACAAGACGGCAGTCGAAGCCGTCTTCAATCAGCGCCGCATAGGCCATCGTCTCGGCGAAACCCCAGTCCATATCGATTTGGCCGGACGCCATGCGCGCTCTTTCATCCATGATTCGCTGCACACGGCCGTGCAATTTCATGTCGGGCGGAACGTAAGTAATCGCCTTGCTCAGTTTCGCTGTCGTCGCCGGACTGATCGTCGTGTCGACGGCATCATCCCACTTCGAATTCGCAAACGGACTCCAGTCAACCGTAAACTCATTGCCGATCATACCGAGCGAAGACTTCGGCACCGGTTCACCGCGATCCAGTCGATCACGATACTCTTCCTGCAATTTCTCGACACCCGACTGCGTGATGATTTGCTTCTCGATCAGCTTCTGCGCATACAGCTCACGTGTCGTATCCTGAGCACGAATCTTGCCGTACATGATCGGCTGGGTCGCTGCCGGCTCATCCGCTTCATTGTGACCGTGACGGCGATAGCAGACGAGGTCGACGACAACGTCTTTCTTGAATTTTTGTCGATACTTCAGTGCCAGGCGAGTCACAAACATGACTGCTTCGGGATCGTCGCCGTTGACGTGGAATATCGGCGCTTCGATCATCTTCGCGACGTCACTGCAATAGTCGGTCGAGCGCGCATCAGATGGCCTGCTCGTCGTAAACCCGATCTGGTTGTTGATGACAATGTGCACGGTGCCACCCGTGCGAAAACCATTGGTCTGGGACATTTGAAATGTCTCGGTCACGACACCCTGACCCGAGAATGCCGCGTCGCCATGTATGAGCACCGGCAACACCTCTTGCCGCTCCGTGTCGCCGCGCCGCTGTTGCCGGGCACGCACAGATCCCTCGACCACCGGATTGACGATTTCGAGATGCGATGGGTTGAACGCGAGTGCGATGTGCACATTGCCGCCCGGCGTCTTCATGTCCGCCGAGAAGCCTTTATGGTACTTCACATCGCCCGAACCCTTGAGCTCGTCGAGATCGTAATTGCCCTCGAATTCCTCAAATAGTTGTTCGGGAGACTTACCGAGAATATTGACCAGTACGTTGATACGACCGCGGTGCGCCATGCCAATGACGATTTCCCGAATACCGGATGCCCCACCCTGCTGAATCAGGTCATCGAGCATCGGGATCAGGCTTTCACCACCCTCGAGAGAAAACCGCTTTTGACCGACGTAGCGCGTATGCAAATAACGTTCGATGCCCTCCGCGCTCGTCAACTGATCGAGAATCCAGAGTCGTTCCCCGGTCGACAGCGTATTCGACGCTGCGCCCTGCTCGAAGCGTTTGCGCAACCAGAGTCGTTCCCGGGCGCGCGAGATATGGGCGAACTCGGCGCCAATCTTGCCGCAGTAAATGGATTTCAGTAGCGCAAGAATGTCGCGCAGCCGCATTCGCTCATCGCCTGTCCCGGCAAGTCCGCCTGTATGGAACTCGGTATCCATATCGGCATCGGTCAGGCCCAGGTAGTCGAGCTTCAGTACCCCGGGGACCTTGCGGTCCATCAATCCCAGGGGATCGATGTCAGCAATTTGATGACCGCGCAGACTGTATACCTGTATCAGCCGCGATACTGCCGCCTGCTTTTCTCCGCTGGCGACTGCCGCGCCGGATCCCGACGCGCGAACACGCGGTTTGCGCCGACCCCCGGCGCGGGCGCTTTGCAGCAGTTCCTCGCGTATCGCCGAGTGCGCAATCTCGGTATCGGCGTCACCAAGCGAATCAAAGTAGCTGCGCCAGGTCTCGGGCACCGACGCAGCATCCCGCAGGTACTGTTCGTAAAGCGCTTCAAGCGCGTTCGCATTGCCGCCAAAAAGCGGCGTCGCAGCGTACTGTTCCTTCAGGGAATCACTCATCAGTGCGAGAATCTCGGCGCGCTCGGGCGCCGTTGTCGGGCTAGCGAGAATGGTGCGCTAGTTTAGCCCAAGGCACTGATATTGGGAACGAATATCGCCTACATATCTCGTAGCAGGTGAACGAACTCGTAGCAAACGAGACAGGCATATAGACTGAAGATGCCGGTCAGGAACAAGCCTGTTCTGAAGCGATTCAGGAATCTCGCCTTGGCCACGTAAACGAGCAGCAACAGGCTGGCGCCCGTCATGAACATCTTGCTGACCGCAAAAGCCGTTGTGCCGTGACCCAGGAGGGCGGCCATCACCGGGTTGGCCTCGTACATGCCGCGCTCGAGCAGCTGCAAGGTCATGAATGCATCGAGGCAGCTCATCAGCATCGTGCCAACGGCCAGAAAAAACAGCCAGGGGTGATGCCAGTCGATGAAATGGACATCCGCGTCGATTTCGCGCCGATGATTGTGGCGCCGGGAGCGCATGAAACCAAAAAATACGGTCCGCCAGGTAAAATTGCGCCGTTCGTCAAGCGCTCGCTGGTCGCCAATCGCCTCGCTCAAATCCATTGATTGCGCGCTCCTTCCCCACTCTGCCGGGTCCTCTTTGGAACCCTCACCAGTAGTTTTAGCAAATTATGCTGCCGAAGCCTATTATTTCACTGTATAGCATTCCGACAGCGGGCCGGAGCTTGTCATGGCGCCCGGCACGATAAGAGGCGATAATTCGCGTGCACGGTAATTGCCGGGGGGTGAGATGAAAGGCTACACAGCGACCCTGCCAAGCGGCGAGGACATTGTCTATTTCGACCGCAAACGCTGGCTGTGGCTCATGTCGGTACTGTTTCCGCTGCAGCCATTTCCGGGGATCTGGCTGCATTCGATGACGGGCAACGAACTCTGGCTACTGTTGCCTGTCGCGATCAATTATGGGCTCGGGCCGGCTGTCGACTGGCTGCTCGGCGAAGATACCAATAACCCTCCGGAAGAAGTGGTCATGAAGCTCGACCAGGATCATTACTATCGGCGGCTGACCTACGTCATCGTACCCCTGCACTTTGCGACCTTGATCGGCACGGCCTGGTATGCCGCAACGCAGGATCTCAGCGTTTGGGGGATACTCGCGATTGCAGTCGTTGCCGGGATCACAGCGGGCCTTGCAATCAATACCGCGCATGAACTCGGCCATAAGAATTCGAGACTGGAAAAAAGCCTCGCGAAGATTGTCCTGGCAGTGCCCGCCTACGGCCACTTTACGATCGACCACAACCTCGGCCACCACCGCGATGTTTCTACGCCGAATGATCCGTCCAGTGCCCGCATGGGCGAGAGTATCTACAAATTTGCATTGCGCGAAATACCGGCGGCATTTCGTGACGCGTGGTCAATCGAAAAGGACCGTTTAGGACGTCGCGGCAAACCGGTCTGGCACCCGGGCAATCCGATCCTGCAGTCGTACTCGTTAACGGCGATATTGAATGTCGGCCTGCTCATGGCCTTCGGTTGGATCATGATGCCGTTCCTGCTGGTACACCACGCGCTGGCCTACTGGCAGTTGACCAGCGCAAACTACATCGAACATTACGGGCTCTTGCGGCAACGCGATGCGTCGGGCAAATACGAACGTTGCCAGCCACATCATTCCTGGAACAGCAATCACATCTACAGCAATCTCGTGCTGTTTCATCTGCAACGACACTCCGATCACCATGCGAACCCCTTGCGCCGCTATCAGGCGCTGCGACATTTTGACGATGTGCCGCAATTGCCCAACGGCTACTTCGGTGCCTACCTGCTCGCCTACATACCCTCGCTGTGGTTTCGTGTCATGGACGAACGTTTGCTGAATTTGCCGCAAGTGCAGGGAGAACTGGACAAACTCAACATCGATCCCGATGCCCGTCCTGCCATGTTCCTCAAGTATGGCCGGGACAAGTTGCTGGAGCCGACGCTGAACCAGCCTGGATAGTGCCCGTCGCACAGTTTTCGGAGTTCTCCCACAATTGGTCGGTTTTCTTCATATATTGTCCTGGCAGACGCTTATGCAAAATCGCCGTCGTGTGATCTGCCGCACAGAATGCAATGTGACTCCCGTTTACGCTGCTCCGGAACGACTTCGTTTGGGCAAACGGGTGAAATATGAACACTTTCAAGAGCATGGCCGGCGTGTTGCTGCTGGCATTATTGTCTTGCGGCGTTGCAAATGCCGATGACAGCGAATGGGGTGTCGGCATCAAGGCCGGCACATTGGGACTGGGCCTCGAAGCGCGCTGGTCCGGACTGCCCTACATCGATCTGCGCATGGGCGTTAACGGCTATACGTACGAAGATGATGGCCGACAGGCGAACGTTCTTTACGACGCAGAACTGGACCTCGAGACGTTTTTCCTGACCGCGAACTTCCATTTCCCGTTGAGTCCGTTCCGTCTTACGGTCGGCGCGTTCGCCAACGGCAATGAGTTCAACATGGTCAGTTCGGAACCGGGTGACTTCAATATCGGTGGTGATTTCTACACGGGTGCGGAGGTTGGCACGCTGTCCAGCACCACCTCGTTCGGCAGTACGTCTCCGTATCTCGGTCTTGGATTTGACTTCGAGTTGTTTGGCAAGGCCGGGCTGAATTTCGACGTTGGCGTACTCTGGCAGGACGAGCCCGAGGTTTCGCTCGTCGCCACGGGTCTGCTTGCCGATGATCCGACTTTCATGGCCTCGCTCGAGAATGAGCGACTGCAACTTGAAGACGATATGAGCGACTTCAAGGCGTACCCGGTCGTGTCGTTGAGCTTCGTCTACAACTTCTAGACCGGCGATTTGGCAAGCCTCCGCGCGATGGGGATCATCGCGCGGAGGCTTTTTTCTACGTCATCGCCCGTCGTCGCCCAACTGCTCACACTAATGCGCATTGCAGTCTTGCCATGCCAGACCGTCGCGCCGCACCAGCACGTTCCGTCGCGCTGAATTGCGTCTATGACCCGCCGTGTCGCGGCATCGTCACCAAAAGAAACCAGCACCTGATTCAACACAACATCGTTGAGTATCTCGAAGCCGGCCTCGGCGAAGCCCTGCGCAAAACGCCTTGCATGCTGGCAACAACGGTCTACGAGATGCTCCACGCCCGTTCTGCCGAGCGACCGCAGCGCCGCCCACACATCGATGCCGCGGCCTCGACGCGATAATTCGGGTGTGTAATCCGATGGATTGCGATGCTCGGTATCGGTTATCAGATAGTCGGCCGTTATCGCCATGGACGCTGCAAGATCCGCGGGCTGCGCCACAAAAGCGATGCCGCTGTCATACGGGACATTGAGCCATTTGTGTGCATCAGTCGCCCAACTGTCCGCCTGTTCCATGCCGTCGGTCAGGTAGCGATGGCTTGGCGAGGCGGCTGCC